>ERZ777306.37-NODE-37-length-228310-cov-13.914972_pt1 | contig 228310 bp, 247 predicted proteins | sample MGYA00374966_ERZ777306 | MGnify/ENA primary metagenome ERZ777306 (study PRJEB29329, sample SAMN06343882) | mouse gut metagenome | isolation source: Mouse cecum | place: Austria: Vienna | collected 2014-11-15 ... | reverse complement strand
CCCTTGGCTTTCTCGCCTGTCGGCTCGGTTGCTGTGCCCCGGTGGGGCACGCCCAGCAACGACCGAAGCGACAGCTGAGAACGGTTCGCACCAGCGGTCTCGCCTGTCGGCTCGGTTGCTGTGTGCCGGTGGCACACGTCCAGCAACGACCGAGTTGACAAACGAGAACGGGTCAGAGCGGTTGCTGTGCCCCAGTGGGGCACGTTCAGCAATGTCTGAAGCGACAGCTGAGTTCTCCACTGGAGACCTTCCCCCCACCGGGACGCGCTCACCCCTGAAAGGGGTGCTGGTCTCCGGTGGAGACCGTCCAGCACCGACCGAAGCGACAGCGTAGAAAGCTGTCACGGCAAAGCCGTGACTGAGGGGTTCTGGGCAGAGAGTTGGGAAATGCAGGTTTTGTGCTGGTTTGTAGCGAGCTGGAACCTCTCCCCCACCTAACGGTGGTCCCAGAAGGTTGCAAAGCAACCTTCTTCCCCTATTCAGGGGAGGCAAGGGGTTAGTGCTATTCGTAAGCCTACTAAATTCCAATTTATCGCACTGCGCCCTTCCTCATTCCTCATTCCTCATTTCCTTCTTCAAGAGCGCATTGGAGAGGGTGGCGAGCTGTTCCAGAGTAAGCTGCTCCGCTCGGGCGTTTTTGGCCGCGCCGGCGGCTTCCAGGGCCTGCTCCACCTGTATTTTGGTGAAGCGGCCCGCCGAGGCAATAGAATTGGCGGCGGTTTTTCTCCGCTGGGAAAAGGCGGCCCGCACTATTTTGAAAAACTGATTCTTATCCTGTACCTTTACCGGCGGCTCCTGCCGCAAGGACAGCCGAATCACGGCGGAATCCACATTGGGCGGCGGATAGAAGCTTCCCCGGCTTACGGGAAACAAAATTTCCGGATTGCTGTGATACCACACCGAGGCGCTGACCGCCCCGCACTCCCGGGTGCCGGGCCTTGCGCAGATGCGTTTTGCCGCCTCCTTCTGCACCATAACGGTAACGCTCTGTAAAGGGAGATCGCTTTCCAGCAGCCGCATGAGCACCGGGGAGGTGATATAGTACGGGAGGTTCGCGCAAACGCACACCTTTTCACCCCCGAATTTTTCCCGGATCAGCTTATGGAGATCCAGCTCCAGGATATCCCCCTCTACCAGCTCTACATTACCGCAGTCCGCCAGGGTTTCCTCCAGTACCGGAAACAGGCGGCGGTCCAGCTCTACCGCGACCACCTTTTTCGCCGCCTGAGAAAGCTCCCAGGTCAGCACCCCCATACCGGGGCCGATCTCGATCACCCCGGCCGCCTGATCCGCCCCGCATTCCGCCGCCATTCTGGGGCAGATGCCGGGATTGATCAGGAAATTCTGCCCCATGGCCTTGGAAAAGTGAAAGCCGTGCCGGGCCAAAACCTCTTTGATATAAGATAACTCCGAAAGCTTGCTCATTGGTGCTCCTTTCTTGAACTCCCGTAACTTTCAGGCGGAAAACAGCCGATCACTGCCGCGCGTCATACAGCACACGCACCCCATCGTCATAAATTTTAGAAAACCTTCCGGCGATCCATTCCTCGTTCACCTCATAAGTGGAGCGCTCAAAATCGCTGACCAGAATATACTGTACGCCGTATTCCCGAAACAACGCCTCGTTCTCCTCCGGCCGCTCATACATCAGCTCTACCGCATGCTCCCATTTTCCGTAGGGCAGGCCGTGAAAATGCAGATAGGAAGAGGAACCGCACAAAATATTGCGCCCAGCCAGGGAACAGATCTCGTTGTTGTGCCGGGTGTCTGTTAAAATCAGGGAATCCGGCGCGGTATGCTCCTCCACAAATTCACACAGAGCGATAGCGCCGTCCCCATAGATCTCATACCGGGCGTTCCATTCCCTTCCCACGGTCAGTACGGCGGAAAAGGAGCACAGCGCCACGGCGGCTCCGGCAGCGGCCCTTCGAACGCCCGTAAGCCTGATTTTCCGCAGCAGCCGGAAGAAAAATTCCGAGGCTCCGCAGCACAGCAAAAGGTAGGCCGTGTAAAGCAGCTTGTTATTATCGTAAGGATTGGGCTGGAACACCGCGAATTCCGCAAAAAACCAGATCACAAGAGCCGGAGCGTATTTGGAAAATTCCCGGCTTTTGGCCGTAAGCAGGCCGCCCAGCGCCAAAAGCCCGCCAAGGCCGATATTTTTCAAGTAAAACCACAGATAATTGTCCTCCCCGATACTCCATCCAAAATGCCCGCGGATAAAGCCGTCGCTTCCCGCCTGGCGAAAGGTCCAGAAACAGAGCTGGGGCAGGGCCAGCGCACAGGCCGAGAAAAGGAGAACGCCCCAGGTAGAAAGCAGTTCGCGCCCCGCGCCCTGCCGGAGCCGCTTCCACAAAAGCCAGCCCAAAAGCAGCAGAAGCAAGCAAGCGGCAGCGCAAAGCGTCCAAAGCAAGCTGGGGGAATCCAGCTTTCCGGTACGGCGCAATAGCTCCTGCAAGCCCCACATGACCGGCAGACCCAGCAGAATGAGAAGCTTTCCCGCCCGGGCGCCCCAATTCTCCCAGGAAAGCTCCCGCAGTAAAAAGCCCAGCAGCCACACCCCGCAGATCAGAGCCATCGCCACAAAGGAATGGGTGTGGATCATGGGCAGCAGCCCCGCCAGCACCCCGGCATACAGGAAATAGCGTTTTTCTCCCTCATAGACCGCACGGTACAGCAGATACAGGGTGGGAAACAGTACCGCCCAGCCAAACAGAGTCGCCCGCTGGGGCAGCAGCATATCCACGATCACATTGACCCAGCGGATATTTCCCTCCACGTAATTGGTGGGAGTCTGGTAAAAACCCGTAAAGATCCGGCAAAAGTCTTTCCCGCTCCCCAGAAAATAGAGGAACCCGAAGCCGCCGTTGAAAAAGAACAGCGTCCAGGCAAAGTCCGCCTTCCTTTGGTCGGACAGCAGCCGGGAAACAAAGAGATAGCCGCCGAAAAGCACCTGGGCCCCGGCAAAAGCCATCGGCAGGAAATATGACCATTTCAGGGCCTCGACCCAAAAGCCGGTCAACCCCTTCGCCATATGATAAAACAGGTAGAGAGAAGAGGAAATACTGTCGCTCAAAAAGGGATAGGAAAGCCGGAAGCCCGGCAGCAGCGAGTATTCAGGCGGGAAAGTCCCCTGCCGGGCAATGCTGGTGAGAAAGCTCAGGTGCATGCTCATATCGCCATAGGTGGCCTGGCTGGAGCATATCCGGCCGTTTTCCCAGCGGAAGGAGCGCCATACCAACGCCCAAAACAGCAGCAGGACCAGCAGGATCACCCACAGAAATTTCCTGCGGGCAAAAGCGGAAAAACCCAGCGGCACGCGCTCTCCCTTTTTTACGACCGCAAGGCAAAGAACACAGAGCAGCACCGCCGCCCCCAGCCCGCAAAAGCTGGACGCCGCCGTAAATCCCAGAAAGAAGGAGAAAGGAACCGGGCACCATTGCAGCAGTACGCTGCCCAGCATGCTGCCCAGCAGCAGCCGCGCGCCGCCGCTTTCCCCCGGCAGCAGACGCCAGGCTGTCAGCACCCCGCAAAGCTGGAAGGAAAAAAAGAAAAGGCAGGAAATCAGCAGGAAACTCAAATACCAGATAAATTCCGCCAGAATCATTTTCTCCCCTCCTTTTCACGCACGTCTTTCTCCTATTATAACTGCCCTGCCAAATAAAGTAAAGGCAACGCCACATAACGGCCTCTTAAAAATTTGCGCTCGGGGAAAAATTGTTGTATACTGTATAGAAAACGGCGGCACGGCCGCACGGAGGAATGGCTATGGAAAAGCTTGTACGCAGAGACAAAACCAATTACTATCTGGACCTGGCAGAAACGGTTTCCCAGCGCTGCACCTGCTTGAGAAGGCATTACGGCGCTGTGATCGTGAAGGACGACGAGGTGATCTCCACCGGCTATGTGGGCGCGCCCAGAGGGCGGCAGAACTGCTCTGACCTGGGCTACTGCCTGCGGACGAAAATGGGGATCCCCAGAGGGGAGCGGTATGAGCTGTGCCGCAGCGTTCATGCGGAGGCCAACGCCATTATCTCCGCCTCCCGCCGGGACATGATCGGCGCTACCCTGTACCTGGTAGGCAGAAACGTGGACAGCGGAGAGTATATTGAAAACGCCGTTTGCTGCTCCATGTGCAAGCGCCTGGTGATAAACGCCGGCATCGAAAGAGTGATCGTGCGGGACGATAAGGAAAACTACCGCGTCATCTCCGTGGCGGACTGGATCGCGGACGATGAATCCCTTCGGGGCGTGCTGGGCTATTGAGCGGCGAAAAAGCACAGGGCCGCTATGGGCTGCTGGATTCCCTGCGGGGGCTGTGCCTTCTCAGCATGATCGGCTACCACGCCGCCTATGACCTGCTCCATCTGGCCGGGCTCTCCCTTCCCTGGCTTCACGATACGCCGGGGCACTTATGGCAGCAAAGCATTTGCTGGAGCTTTATCCTGCTTTCCGGCTTCTGCTGGAGCCTGTCCCGGCGGCCCCTTCGCCACGGCTTGGTTTTGACGGTCTGCGGAGGCGGGATCACGCTGGTCACTTATTTCATCATGCCCTCCGAGCTGATCCAGTACGGTGTGCTGACCCTGCTGGGGCTTTCCGCCCTGCTGCTGAAGCTGTTTTCAGAGCTGAGTCACCGCCTGAAGCTGCGTTTGCCGCCCACCGTGGGGCTGTTTCTTTCCCTTGCGCTCTTTTTTCTGCTGCGGGGTGTTCCTCAGGGCTATCTGGGCTTTGAGGGCCTGCGGCTCTGTCCGCTGCCGGAAAGCCTGTATCAAACCGATTGGACGGCGGTTCTAGGTTTTTCCTCCCCTTCCTTCTATTCCACAGATTATTTTCCCTTGCTGCCCTGGTTCTTTTTGTACGCCTCCGGCTTCTTCCTGTGGAAATGCCTTTCCCGCCGGGAAAAAGCGCTGGAGCTGCTGCGCCCGGGCTTTTTCCCTCTCTCCTTTTTGGGGCGGCACAGCCTTTTGATCTATCTATTGCACCAGCCGGTGCTGCTGGGGATTTTTCTTCTGCTTGCGTAAAATACAACAGGGACAGCGCTTCCCTTTTGAAACGCCGTCCCTGTTTTTTATTTTGTGATTTACTTACTTCGCCTCAAAATAGGCCTTAAAGGCCTTGTAGGCCATATACACGTCCAGCTTGGAGACCACCTCGAAGGGGGCGTGCATGGAGAGCACCGGTACGCCGATATCGATGACATCGGCGTTCAGGCGGGCGATATCCAGCGCCACGGTTCCGCCGCCGCCCTGGTCTACCTTGCCCAGCTCACCGATCTGCCATACCACCCCGGCATCGTCCAGAACACGGCGCACCCAGCCCAGAAACTCGGCGGAGGCATCGTTGCTGCCGCTCTTACCGCGGGCACCGGTATACTTGGCCACCCCTACGCCGCGATTCAGATAGCAGGAATTTCCCGCTTCATAGGCATAGGCATAGGTGGGGTCATAGGCGGCGGTCACGTCGGCGGAAAGGCAGCTGCTGGCGGACCACACATGGCGGGGCTCCAGGCCCTCGGCCGCCGCCAGATCGGACACAAAATAGTTCAGATATTCGGAGCAAAGGCCGGTATTGCCCACGCTGCCGATCTCTTCCTTATCCGCCAGGCAGGTCACCACCGTATGCTCCGGCGTTTTGCAGTTCAAAATCGCTTCCAGGGCGGGATAGGCGCACACCCGGTCATCGTGGCCGTAAGCGCCGACCATACTGCGGTCAAAGCCGATATCCGCCGCACGGAAGGCGGGAACAAAGGAGATCTCTGCGGAGATCAGGTCGCTTTCCACAATACCGTACTGCTCATGGAGCAGCTTCATCACGTTCAGCTTGTAAAGCTGCTCACCCTCGGCGTCCTCCAGAGGCAGGCTGCCGATGAGAATGTTCAGGTCTTCTCCGGTAAAGGCCTCCGCCAGCTTCTTGCCCATCTGATCCCTTCCCAGGTGGGGCAGGATATCGGTGATGGTAAACTGGGGGTCTTCCGGCCGGTCGCCGATATTCACGGTGATCTCTGTGCCGTCCTTCCGCACGATCTTTCCGTGCATGGACAGGGGGATCGCCGTCCACTGGTAATGCTTGATCCCGCCGTAATAGTGGGTCTTCAGCAGCGCCAGCTCATTTGCCTCGTACAGCGGAATGGGCTTTAAGTCGATACGGGGGTTATCGATATGAGCTGCAGCAATGCGCACGCCCTCCTTCGCTCCCTTTTTGCCGATCACGGCCAGGCAGATAGCCTTGTCCCGGTTATTGTAATACACCTTGTCGCCCGCCTTGTACTTGTGAGCGGGATCGAAGGGAACGAACCCGGCGGCTTCCGCGGCCTTTACGGTGTAATCCACAGATTCCCGCTCCGTTTTGGCCTGATCCAAAAAGTCTTTATACCCTTCGGCGAATTTATCCGCCTTTTTCATTTCCTGCGCCCCGGCCCTCTTCACGCCGTGAGTGCGGTCATTGAGAAGCTGCTTTGCAAGCTCCTTCGCGTCTACCTTTTCTGCTTTTTTAGCCATCATTGTACGCTTCCTTTCTCTGTAAAATTCTCATAAAGCCCTTCGGCGGCCGTAAACCCCGGTGCTTTTCGGCTTACCGGCATACCGCGGGGCTCCTGAATTTTCCAAATCCACTGATTACTTTACTCCCCTTTTGGGAAATTGTCAATCAGATTCCGCCCAGGGATTTCAAGGCCATATAGTAATAGGCGGAGATCCGATAGCCCACCCGGCCATACAGCTTTTGCAGCCCGGAATAAGTATAGCCGATAAAGCCTCGCTTCAACCCGGTCTCCTGCAAATATTTTGTACCCGCCAGGGTCGGATTCGTTCCGATCCGTCTTCCCCGGTAGGCGGGGGAAACCACCGTACAGCCAAGGCGCCCGTGCGGGGCGCCTCGGTTTCCACGCCTACAAGAATCGCGCCGCAAACCGTACTTCCCGCTGCGGCCACCGCCGGTTTCCTTTCTTCTGATAAAGAGCGCCCGAGCGGTAAAAACCCACAAAATCCGCCTCGCTGCCGTGACGCGCCGCAGCACCTCCGGCAGATCCTCCGCCCCGGCCCAGCGGTAGGTGATCCCGTCTATGGTATCTCCGGCGGCACAGCTGAAGCGCTCCGGCAGCGAGAGCTCCGCTTCCATATCAAAGCAGTTTGCTTCTCCCCAGCTGTGACGGTAGCCCCGCTTTTCAAAAAAGGCCGCCGCGTTCTGCCCTGCCAATTCCCGGGGCAGCGCCTCCGGCCCCAGCTCTTCCCGAAAGGGCTGAACTCCCACCGGAACTCCGGGCGTGAGATAATCCTCCCCGGCCCCGATCTGAATACTGCCATACCCCGCCCGGCGCAAAAGCGCCTCTGTTTCCTGCAAAAGCGCGCTTCCCAGCCCATGGCGGCGATACCTGCTGTCCACGCAAAGGAGGTACACCGTGTTTTTACAACTCACGGAAGCGCCGATCAGCTCTCCCGCTTCAGTTCTTCGTGCCAGAATCCGGTTTTCCTCCTGGGATAAAAGCTGTCTCACCGTCTGCTCCGCCCGGGTGACATAGGAAAATTCCGCCGGAACAGCTGATAGCATTCTTCCCGCATTTTACTCTTCTTCCCGCCGCAAGGAAGCTCTTTCCCTACAGCTGCTGAAACCAGGCCTTCAGCTCCGCCTTACAGGCAGCCGCAAGGCCTTTTATTTCCACACCCTGAAGAGCGGCCTCCAGATGATAGCGGATCACCACACAGGTATTCGGGCATTGCTTTTTCAGCCGAAAAACCGCCTGTTTGCTGCCGATCTCCCGCAGCTCTTCCGCCGAATGAACACCCACTGAATGAAGCTTCTTTTCCATGGTTTTTCCCAGCCCTAGAGTTGTGACCGCCGCCATATGCTTTCCTCCCACCGCTATGTTTTTACTGATTGCCGCTGTGGTCAGTCCGCGGGCGACAGCTTCGCATAGACATAAGTATCCTTCCAAATGGGCTTTTCGTTCTGATCCTTCCAAAAGAAAACGTTTTGCAGAAAGTGCGCCTCCCGGCGAAATCCAAGAGCCTCCAGCAGCTTCCAGGAGCTTCTGTTTTGGGGATCACACTCTGCGTAGATCCTGTGAATTCCATTGGTAAAGGCCCGCTGAATCAGAGCTTCACAGCTTTCCCGCGCATAGCCCTTTCCCCAATAATCCCGATGAAACACATAGCCCAGCTCCAGAGCTTCAAAGTCCCGCTTTCCCAGATAAACGTTCCCGATCATCTTATGGGAAGTCTTCAGTTCCACCGCGATCATTTCCTCTGTCCCGATGCGCCACTCCAAATTGCTTTCCGTTTCCTCCGGCGACAGGGGCTTGTACGGCTCGTACTCCACCACCTTTGCGTCGGACAAATATTCAAACAGATCTGGCAAGTCGCTTTTTCTGTACCTTCTCAAAATGAGCCGCTCTGTCTCCACTATGACTGCTTCATTTTCCATATGTGATTTCCTTTCTGAGGGCGAAAATTAGTAGTTAGCTGTTAATTGCAAAAGCAAAGCAAGGCCCTTTTCCCCGCCCAAGAATGAGAAAAAGGCTTTTTCCCGTCTTTCAAAAACCAGCCCTAGTATTTTTTAAGGTCAGGATTTTGTGACTGACCGCGGCAAGAGTAAGCACCCCGCGCCGCAACAGTTAGAATACTCCTTTTTTGAAAAAAATCAAAGAGGAAGAGGAGCGCTATTTAGAGTGCAGTGAGGAATGAGAAATTAGCAATGAAGGGCAAAGGGAACAAGCGTTGTAACCAACGCTTGGTAAATTATAGTTTAGCACACACCCTTGGCTCCCCTGAAAGGGGAGCTGTCAGCCGCAGGCTGACTGAGGGGTTCCGACAGAAGAGCAGAAAACACAGGCTTTATGCGGTCCGCTAGCACCTTATAACCCCTCTGTCACGGCTTCGCCGTGACACCTCCCCTTTCAGGGTGAGCGCGTCCCGGTGGGGGGAAGGTCTCCAGTGGAGACCGCTCTGACCCGACCGAGCCGACAGGCGAGACCGCTGGTGCGAACCGTTCTCAGCTGTCGCTTCGGTCGTTGCTGGGCGTGCCCCACCGGGGCACAGCAACCGAGCCGACAGGCGAGAAAGGCAAGGATTTTCTGCTGGTCGCCAGCCTGCTAAATTCCAATTTACCGGAACTATGTCCTTGATCTTAATAATTGCTCATTGCTCATTTCTAATTGCTCATTCCCAATGGTTCCCCTCACTTTACTCCAAGCAAACAGGGCTTAACTAAGCGCACCCCACCGGGACGCGCTTGTCTTAAGCCCTTGCCCTTCTCTAACAACTAACTACTAACCGCTAACAACCACTCAGGAAAGCCCGTTGAAATTGGAAACCACCTTATCCACCGTATTCGCTTCCGACATGGCCATCAGGATCAAATTTCCCCGGCGGAGCACGGCGGTTTTTTCCGCCTCCACGCAAACCCATTTTCTGGGATCCAGATTCTTTTCGATCTCACCGCGAACCTCTTCGGCGTCTACGGAATCCGGCACGCGCAACAGCGCTACGCAGTGCGGAATAGAGCCGATTCCCGGCTCGGAAACGATGGCCTCGGCGCCTTCGATCGGTTCGATAAACAGAAACCAGGAAAAGGTCTCCTCCGTCACTTCGGTTTCCATTAGGGAAAGCTCCGGATCGGTAGCGTCCTTTGTCACCTGGGCCAGCAGTTCGGAAAGAGAACCCTCAATGTTTTCTTCCCCGCTACCCCCGGCCGGCTGTCCGCAGGCGGCGCAGGCCACAAGCAAAAGAACCGCAAGCAGTACAAGAATTCCTCTTTTCAATTTGAATGACCTCCCTTTTGAAATATCTGTGATGGAATCTATGGAACATCTATCTATTATTGACTGATATACTCCCGAATATAGAAATCCGCGCCCACACTTTCGCACACCTTCCGGCAGGCGTCGATCTCCTCCTTCGGCATGGTGCTTACCACCGTCATGCGGACATGGGGCACATTGAGCACCGCCCCGGCGGTAAAGCGCAGAATGGCAGAAAAGGCTTCCAGCCCAAACTTGCTGTGACAGAGCTTATCATACTTTTCCGCGGTGCTGGCGTTTAAGCTGATGGAAACGGCGTCCACCCTTCCGTCCAGCTCCAAAGAGGCCCGCCTTCCCGTGATCAGCTCTGCCAGGCCGTTGGTATTGATCCGAATAAAGTGAGAGCCGTGGGCCCGAAGCTGGTCGCAAAGCCACATCATATCGTCCCAGCGGCAGGCGGGCTCCCCGTAGCCGCAGAATACGATCTCCGTATACCGGTTCAGGTCCCTTTTCGCAAGCTCCGCCCAAATTTCCTCCTTGGAAGGCTCCTTTCCCTGATACCACAGGTTTTCCGCGTACAGGCTGCCGGAGCTGTTTTTCCGCAGACAGAAATCACAGCTGTTGGGGCACTGATTTGTCATATTGACATAGAGGCCCGTTTCGTACTCATAGGTAATGCTGGTGTTCCCAGCCTTTTGCCTTACTTCCATATCCCCTGTCCTTTTGTTCCTTTCTATCCATTCTCAGGCCGGAAGCCGAAACAGCCGGCGGGTATTTTCCCCGGCTGCCTGTAAAATGACCTCCGGCGTTTCTCCCCGCAGCTCACCGATACGCTTTGCTACATGGAGGATCAGGGAAGAGTCGTTCCGCTTGCCGCGATAGGGCTCCGGGGCCATATAGGGCGCGTCCGTTTCCAGCAGCAGCCGGTCAAGAGGAAGCTCCTTTGCCACCTCCACGGCATGGCGGGCATTTTTGAAGGTAACGACCCCGCCGATCCCAACATACATGCCCAGTTTTACCACCTCGCGAGCCATTTCCACACTGCCGGAAAAGCAGTGCACCACACCCTGGGGGCGATACCGCCGTAAAAACTCCAGAGTATCGGCGTGGGCCTCCCGGTCGTGGACGGCCACCGGCAGGGAAAGCTCCCTGGAAAGCTCCAGCTGAGTGGAAAACACCTCCTGCTGGCGCTCTTTCGGACAGGAATCCAGCCAGTGATAATCCAGTCCGATCTCCCCTACCGCCACGATCTTTTCCTTTTTCAGCAGCTCCCGAAGGACAGTCAGCCAATTTTCCGGCAGCTCCTTCGCGCATTCCGGGTGGATCCCCACCGCGCCGTACACATAGCTATATTGCTCTGTCAGCGCCGCCGTGTCATAGCAGCCCTGCAGATCCGCTCCCATATTCAGAATACCGCAGACCCCGGCTTCCGGAAGGGCTTTGCCGAGAAGCGCCTCCCGGTCCGGATCAAACTGCTCGTCGTCATAGTGGGCGTGAGAATCAAAAATCAAAGCTTCCATCCTTTTTCCTTTTCCAATGGGCGGCCTACTTTAGCACAGCTTCGCTCCGGCGGGAATGCTGTCGTCCACCATCAGCAGGTGCAGGACTTCCTCGCCCTTTTCCTTGTGGACTGCCGAAATCAGCATGCCGCAGCTTTCCAGCCCCATCATCTTCCGAGGTGGCAGGTTCACAATGGCCACCAGCGTTTTTCCGAGGAGAGCTTCCGGCTCGTACCATTTGTGAATGCCGGACAGGATCTGCCGGTCTGTGCCGGTGCCGTCGTCCAGTGTAAAGCGAAGCAGCTTGTCGCTTTTTTTCACCGCTTCACAGGCCTTTACCTTCACCGCCCGGAAGTCGGATTTACAGAAGGTCTCAAAATCCACCTGTTCCTCCGCCTGAGGCTCCAGCTCGATTTCGGGAACGGGCAAATTTGCCAGGCGCTTTTCCTCCGCCTTGGCGATCACCTCGTCCTCGTCAAGCCTGGCAAACAGGATCTCCGGCTGATCCGTCACCTTGTTTCCGCTGGGGTACAGGCCGGTTTGATCCAGCTCTTCCCAGCCTCTGGGCTGCGTGTTCAGCTGGCGGAAAATGCTGTCACAGGCGCCGGGCAGGAAGGGCTGCAGCAGAGACGCGCCCACACAAATGGAATCTACCAGGTTGTAAAGCACCGTTTCCAACCGGGGCAGCTTCGCCTCGTCCTTGGCCAGGGCCCAGGGCATGGTCTCATCGATATATTTGTTGCACCGCTTAAAGAGATTCATGATCTCCGTAATGGCGTCCGCGGCCCGCAGCTCATCCATTTTGGCGGCGGCCTTGTCCCGGCAGGCGGAAACCACGGCCTTCAAGTCCTCGTCCACAGGCTCTGTAATGCCAGAGTCCTTTACAGTACCGCCAAAATACTTGTTGCTCATGGAAACGGTGCGGTTCAAAAGGTTCCCCACGATGTTGGCCAGGTCGGAGTTATTCCGCTCTGTCACCAACTCCCAGGTCAGGTTGCCGTCATTTTCATAGGGCATTTCGTGCAGGACAAAATAGCGCACCGAATCCACACCGAACACGTCCACCAAGTCGTCGGCATAAATGGTGTTCCCCTTGGATTTGCTCATCTTGTTGCCGTTCATCAAAAGCCAGGGGTGACCGAACACCTGCTTTGGCAGCGGCAGATCCAGCGCCATCAGGAAAATGGGCCAGTAGATGGTGTGGAACCGCACGATATCCTTGCCGATCAAGTGAAGGTCGGCGGGCCATTCCTTTTGAAACTGTTCCGTGCTCTCATTGCCGCAGTGGTAGCCGATGCCGGTAATATAGTTCGTCAGGGCGTCCAGCCAGACATACACCACATGCTTCGGGTCGAACTCCACCGGAATTCCCCACTTGAAGGAGGTACGGGACACGCACAGATCCTGCAGGCCGGGAAGCAGGAAATTATTCATCATCTCATTTTTCCGGGAAACAGGCTGAATGAATTCCGGGTGTTCGTTGATATAATCGATCAGCCTGGGAGCGTATTTGCTCATTTTGAAGAAATAGGCTTCCTCCTTAGCAGGGTGCACCTCTCTGCCGCAATCGGGACATTTGCCGTCTATCAGCTGGCTTTCTGTGAAAAAGGACTCGCAGTCTGTGCAGTAAAGCCCCTCGTAAGCGCTTTTATAGATATCGCCCTGATCATAGAGTTTTTTGAAGATCTTCTGCACTTCTTTTTCATGGTAGTCGTCGGTGGTGCGGATAAAATGATCGTAGGATACGTTCATTAAATCAAACTGGCCCTTGATGACCCCCGCCACCCGATCCACGAATTCCTTGGGAGTAACGCCTTCGGCCTCCGCCTTCAGCTCGTTTTTCTGGCCGTGCTCATCGGTGCCTGTCTGAAACCACACGTCATAGCCCTGCAGCCGCTTAAAGCGGGCAATGGCGTCCGCCAGCACGATCTCATAAACATTGCCGATATGCGGCTTGCCGGAGGTGTAGGCAATGGCGGTGGTAAGATAATATTTTCCTTTGCTGTTCATACTGTGCTCGTTTCCTTTCTATAGCCGGGCAGGGTACCCTTACACCGGCGTATATCCGGTTTCCCGGACGATAGTTTTCAAATCCTCTTCTGTGAGCTTATCGGCGTCAAACACGACCCGCGCGCTCTTGTTTTCCAGATCTACTTCGGCCTCCCGCACGCCCTTGGCGTCCTCGAAGGCCTTCCGCATTCGGGAAGAGCACATGGCGCAGTGCATTCCATTTATCATAATAACGGTCTCTTTCCAATTTTTCTTTCCAAACATATGGTATCTTCCTTTCTTTATCATTTCAGGGGAGCTTTTGATAGCTTCCCCAGGATTCTCTAAGATCCTCTTAAGGCAACACCGCACAAAAATTGTGTACAAAGGCCTCTGGCCGGTCTTTGTGCGAGGTTGCCTTAAAACCTCCGCTTACCGGAAAATCAACGCCGAAAACGCGCTGGCGATCATCAGCAGGGCCAGTACAGCGGCCGCCACGCGGATCACAAGCGCCCTGCGATTCGTAGGGTAGCCCTTCATAGCACGAATCCTCCCCTTTTTCCACAAATTGAAATCGTTTTATAGTCTACCACTTTTTTCCCGATTTGTAAAGATTCAGGCAGCGGCAGCCTCCTGATCGCGGCAGCCATAGCTCAAGCCTTGCCATCCTCAGAAAAGTACGCTATGATGGAACCGTAAAAACTTCTTTGCGGTCTGAAAACGCAACCGGAGGTTGCGCTTCTTTCAGCCAAAGCTGATGGAATGCTACCGGAAATTATGCTATTCTTTTAGCAAGGAGGTCATACAGAATGTTGTCCGAAAAAATAGTTTCCCTGCGGCGAAAAAACGGACTTTCCCAGGAACAGCTGGCGGAAAAACTCGGCGTTTCCAGGCAGGCGATATCCAAATGGGAGGGCGGGCTGTCCACCCCGGAATTGGATAAGCTGAAGGCATTGAGCAAATGCTTTCACATTACCATAGACGAGCTTATCGGAAACGAGGGCGCAGCCGACTCCGAGCCCGCAAGGGAGGAGGAAAAACCCCCGATGGCCCGAAAAGCGAGAGAAAGCAGGCTCGGTATTTTCCTCTGCCTGGGAGGCGCCGTCTGCCTGATCCTGTTCAGCATTTTAGCGGTGTTACGCCCGGTGGCCGTGGACCGCGTTGCGGAATCCTCGATGCTCACCCTGAACGGAACCGGAATTCTCATTGCTTTGTTTTCCGTGCTGATGCTGTTGGGAATGATTTTGATTTTCAAAAAGAAATAGGGCTTGTGCGAAAACAGCAAAAGTGGCAAAGCCTTGTGCAAAACAAGCTGGGCTGCCGCCCGATCTCCAACACAAAAAAGCTCGCATTGCCAAAAAGCGATATTATCGGTTTTTCAAGCAAGCCCTAAATCCAGGAGGTATTTGCCATGAAAAAACACAAGCGTTTGGCCCGTCTTTTCGCCCTGCTTGGGCTCCTGTTTTCCCATGTCATGTGCGCCGCGGTTGCGTACAGCTATTGTGCCCTTCAGTGGGGCGGGCAGTACGCGGCGTACAGCGCCCCCGCCAGCGTTGCCTTTTTACTATGTATTCCCTACGGAGCCGGAATCGCGCTGTGCTCTTTTTTGGCTTGGTTTTTCCGGAAAAGATGTGAAAAAGACTAATTACTTGTAAGAAAAGAGGACTGCTGCAAAGGGGATCATTTTGCGGCAGCCCTTTTTTAGATGCTGGATACTAGATGCTAGACGGCGGTGGCACCTTCGGTGCAATAAAGAAAGGGCTGGATATAGAGCGATAAATGATAGTTTAGCGAAATAGTAGTTAGCTGTTAGTTGTTAGTCGTTAGAGAAGGGCAAGTTCCCTTCCTTGTCATCCTGAACAAAAAGCAAAGCAAGCTTTGCTTTCTCAGCGAAGGAGCTCGTCCTTCATTCCAGAAAAGGACAAAGGACGAGATTCTTCACCGCTTTCAGCGGTTCAGAATGACAGGAGAAAAGCGAGTGGCTCGCCGATAAATTATAGTTTAGCACACACTCTTGGCTTTCTCGCCTGTCGGCTCGGTTGCTGTGCCCCGGTGGCACACGTCCAGCAACGACCGAGTTGACAAACGAGAACGGGTCAGAGCGGTTGCTGTGCCCCGGTGGGGCACGTTCAGCAATGTCTGAAGCGACAGCTGAGTTCTCCACTGGAGACCTTCCCCCCACCGGGACGCGCTCGCCCCTGAAAGGGGTGCTGGTCTCCGGTGGAGACCGTCCAGCACCGACCGAAGCAACAGCGTAGAAAGCTGTCACGGCTTCGCCGTGACGGAGGGGTTCCGACAGAAAGATAAAAAACACAGGTTTTATGCTGGTTTACAGCGAGCTGGAACCTCTCCACCACCTGACGGTGCTCCCCGCAGACTGCGAAGCAGTCTGTTTCCCCTATTCAGGGGAGGCAAGGGGTTAACGCTATTCGCTAGTCTGCTAAATTCCAATTTATCTGCCCTTTCCCTTAAATTGCTCATTCCTAATTACTAATTGCTAATTACTAAGTACTAGTTCCCCCTACCGCCCGCTCAGTATCCCTCTCGCTTCAGCCATTGCACTGACTTTTTCAAGGCCTCGGCGGTTTTGGTTTCCAGAACACATCTGGCGCCGCAGAGGCTGGCAAAGCTGAGCCTTTCCCGCAGGTCGAGCTTCCCGTCTCCGAGGGGCAGATGGTTTCGAGGTGGCTGCTCTGAGCCGTCGTGAATATGAAAATGGACCAACTTTGCCCGGTGCGCCCGAAGGAAGGATGCGTCCCCCTCCCCCGCCGATTTGGAATGCCCGATATCCCAGGTCAGGCCGAATTTTGGGCTTTGCAGAAGCTCCTCCAGCATTTCCCTTTCATAGTCCCAGAAGCCGTCTGTATTTTCAATCGTGAGCATGAGATCATCGTCTCCGATCCATTCCTCGCACTGCTTTCGAAAGGAGCGGTAGGCCTTTTGATAAGTGCTGAAATGTCGCTCATACATTTGCACCTTGCGGTCGGGAAGGGTGATATAGATCCCGTGGTTCAGGTGCATGTTAAGAATAAGAGGATGAGCGGGATCACCGCGGCTGTTCCGCAGGCAGAGCAGCTTTCCGGCGGCTTTGATGGTTCTTCTGACGGTTTCCAGATACGCGCCGGAAACCAGCCGGTTAAAATCCGCGATATCCAGATTTTCGTCCAAATGAATGGTGTAGTAGATCCCCGCCGCAGCCGCGGCTTCCGCCAGGCGCTCTGTTTTCTCCAGCTCCGCAAGCTGATATTCCGGGAAATTCATGTTCAGCTCCAGAAACCGCAGCCCCAATTCTTTGCACAGAGCGATATTTTCCTCCAGCGTTTGGTTTTCCACCAGCGTTGGCATTCCAAACTGCATAGCGCCCTCCAAAACAGAAATTCAGTGATTGGCTGTCTGCCGTGAAAAACGGCTTTTGCTTCTCCTTTTACATTGTAAAGCAGCCTCTGCCAAAAAGCAACCGCTTTCCCGGGGAAGCCTGCATTCCTCAAAATCCGCACATTTTTTTCCTTCCGGCATACTCTGATAACAGGGACAAGGCCCGGCATGGCCGGGCCAGCCCGGTATTTTTTGGAAAGAAGGAATCACTTTGTCAGAGGAAATGAACGGCATGGCCTGCGGCCTGTACAGCGATCCCGCGCCCCTGCCTCCGGATCCGGTACCTGCCATGGCATATGTGCCTTACCAGCAATGGAGCGACCAGCTTCACAGCGCAGAGCGCGCCCTGGAAGCGGGTACCCTGTTCCCTGTGCTCGACAAGCCCTTTCTCGGTGGAAGGAGGGAGCCCAGATGAGTGAAAAAGAAGCCCTGCGCCGCAGGATCTACGCGGCGGAATTCGCCTCCTGGGAGCTTCACCTCTTCCTGGACACTCACCCAAACAACAATGAAGCTGCAAAAAAGCAAGAGGAATACAGAGAGCGCGCCAGAAAGCTCCGCAAGGAATATGAGGAAAAGTACGGCCCCATCGGGGAAACTCCTCACAACACCAGCCGCTGGGCCTGGATCTGCGACCCGTGGCCCTGGGAAAAGGAGGCAAATTAACCTATGTTCATGTATGAAAAACGCTTGCAGCACCCTGTTAATATTAAAAATCCCAACCCCAAGCTGGCAAAGATCATCATTACGCAATACGGCGGGCCCCACGGAGAAATCGGGGCTTCTCTGCGGTATTTGAGCCAGCGCTATGCCATGCCCTATCCTGAGCTTCGGGCCATTCTCACCGATATCGGCACCGAGGAATTGAGCCATCTGGAAATGGTCGGCACCATCGTATATCAGCTTACCCGGAACTTGACGCCTGAGCAGATCCAGGAGGCCGGGTTCGACACCTATTTTGTGGATCACACCACCGGCGTATACCCCATTGCGGCCTCCGGCACACCATTCAGCGCCTCTACCTTCGCTGTTACCGGCGATACCATTGCCGATCTTCACGAGGATCTAAGCGCCGAGCAGAAGGCCCGCATGAGCTATGACAACATTCTGCGCTTCGCGGACGACCCCGATGTACGGGAGCCCATCAAGTTCCTGCGTGCCAGAGAAATCGTACACTTCCAGCGCTTCGGCGAGGGTCTCCGAATTCTCACCGACAAGCTGGATTCCAAGAACTTCTACGCCTTTAACCCCTCTTTTGATAAGCACTGAGTTTTGCAGACCAGCGGATTTTTTCGGATCGCAAGCGAAACCTTAAAATTATGTAAACTAAAATTCAATGAACCGCCCGGTGATATCGCCGGACGGTTCTTTTCTGTTACCACTTTCATACCAATGTCCGCCGAGGAGTGAGTCAGGACATTTTCCATGAGGTACTGAAAGGCTCCTTGGGATCCCAGCTGGTTTATCAGGGCGTGAGCCCCTGCTTCCGGGACCTTGCCCAGCAGGCTGGAGTTCAATGGAATCATGGAGGCTCCCTTCTGAGTGGCGCTTCCCGGCTGCCAGGAGAAGCCGCCCTGCCCGCTCCCCGTACCTCTCAAGGCTCTGTTTCCCAGGAACATTGATACCGCTCCGTCTATTTTGGCTTGCCGCAGCGCGTCCTCTGCAGTGGCTCCCAGGTAGGCGGATCCCACTCCCGGCGTTCCTACCATGCCCAGCGCATAACCTGGACCCGTATCTGCCGTGTTATTTATGTAATTGATGACCTTTTTTAAGACTGGATTTTCGATGCTGTCCAGTCCAGACTGCCTTGACACTCAGATTCCCCTGGTCACTCTTTTCCCCAGTGTATTCGGGCCTGCCAGCAAGCCTTCTGGAAATACTGCTTCTATACGCAGCACCTGTTTCAGCGCGGTTACATTTTTTCTTCGGATAGCAAAAACCAGCAGCATACTACTTCAAGTATGCTGCTGGTCTTAAATTAGAACACCAATATTCTATGCATGATATAATATCTTTTCTATATCAGCAAAAAAAGCAGTGGGCCATTCATCAGTAGAACCCCTTTCATCAAAAACATCTAGGATAAAAGCTTTTTCATCTAAAATATCAATTATAGTACCTATTCGTCCATCTCTCATTTGCACCACATCAAATTCCTTGGCCATTTGTATCACCTCACTTGTAAATATAAGCTGAAATAATTCTCGGACAATTTCCTCCAGAATTCACTATCCAGCCAGTTTTAACTTTCGCATATCGTCCTGTTGGCCCTTTAATTATTATTTGTACTTCAAATCTTTTACCATACTGATCAGTTAATCCCTCTGTACTGCGATATTTCAAAAGCCCTTGCTGTATTTGTGATCTTAATTCACTCCAATTTTCTTTATTATACCCTAACACCTTTTCAAACACAAACGCTTTATTTCCCCCGACTTTATGATTAGAGTCAGGAAAATATCCCGTGAATTTTTCTTCCGTAAGAATAGCCTTTTCTGCATTTGGCAAAAGTTCCTTTTCCGAGGTAGCAGCATATTCTTTATCAAACTCAATTACTTCCATAGAAATCCCCCTTTCTGGGAACTCTACTTTCTTTTCTTCAAGCTCATCACTCTCCGTTTCAAATTCTTCAACCGCCCTTCCTTTCACTTCTTCTCTTTGCAGCAAGTCCTCCTCGCCATCGTCAAGCAGGCTCGAAAGCTGAGAGGTATCGCCCAAACGGTACCCGTTACTTTCCAGCAAATACCGCGATGTTTCGGGACTTAAGCCCTCGGTCTTCAGAATGTTGTAGGCCTGTTCCACCTGCTTTGGCGCAGCTACATTTTCCTGATAACAAAACCCGGAAGCACAGCCTTTTAGGTGCACTCCCGGGTTTTACAGTAATTATTGAGAAGCCTCCTTAATGGCTCAAAAGCTTCTATGCCTTCTCTGCCATTCCGCAGTTACATCTTGGAGATATTTTTCAAATTTCTCCCAGCTGTAGTTCACCACAGCATCAAAGTGCTTTTCTTTTAGAGTTTCAACTCTTCCTTCCTTTAGATATTCTTCAAATTCTTCATCGCTCAAATTTCTACACTTGTCAATAGTTCCTCCTGGATCAAAACACCTGTCATCAATCATGTATTTGTTATAGTAATATTTCCTTCTCCCAGTTTCTTCTTTTTCTTTTTTCAGTTCTTTTACATACGCCGCGAATTCCTCCTCGTCCAGCGCATAGATAAGATCGATAAAGTCTTTGGGAACAGGATTTCCTTTGGCAAGGTAACTTTTACAATAATCCATTTTCTTCACCTCAATTTCTTCCATGTAAAATGATAACGTTCGGCCAGTTCATCCAGCGCTTTTTCTTGTGCTGTTTTTTCAGTATACCTCTTATACTTTCGGATAGCAACTTTAAAATCTTCCTCCGGTATTTCTGTTTCCGGTTTAGTATAGTAATATACACTACCGTCATGCCCAACAACAATTCCGGCAGCACGTTCACTTCTTAACAGTGCATTTATGTCTGTACTGCTGGGCGGCAAACCTTTTGGGTGATTATGAATCAGTAAAATTTGTGATCCCATACTCTCAGCGGCATTGAGCTTTGCTTCAAACTTTTCTGATCGTTCCACACCGGAATGGCCTTCCACTCCTACTCGGTTTCCTATTTCTGTTCCATCGTTCAGGTCAATGGCATAGAGCGTTTCCATTTTCCTGCCGTCATATGTATTTAGCAGCCACCCCGCTCGGGTAGAAATGACACGAGAAACTTTTTCGTTGTCTGTCAGTTGCGAAAAACACGCTTCGTAGTCGGTTTGATCGATACTGCTCCAGGAGACTCCGTAATCTCCGCCCTTTCCCTTCCGATGAGACCACTCTTCTTCACGAACAAGAGCACGGTTTTGATTTATTTCTCCTTCATGGAACAGATCCGTTCCATACCACTTTAATCCGGGGGACTGTAAGTCAGCACCACTTTCCGCCACCGAGGGAAGTTCCAGCAGGTTATCTGCGAAATACCCGCTATTTTCTGGTAAGCTCAAGATCGCTCGTAAACCGAATTAAAAACTACTTGGTTTCTATAGATAGCAAACCCCAGCGGGCTGCTGAGTGGCAGCCTGCTGGGGTTCGCTTTTCCTTTTCTGAGCGGTTCAGAAACTAGAATATTTTATTCTCTTTGCGCAAATCTTCTTCTGAGCCTTCTATAACCTCAAAAGCCTCCGGGGGAAAAAGATATGATTCATCAAACAGAGTCATAATCCTATACCAGCCTTTTTCAATGGATAAAACCTCCCAGACTGATCCAGTAGGAAGTGCTACAAAATCATGCCCCAAATATTTTACTTTCAATTCAGTCGCTCCTTTTCAATATAGAAAGAACCGTGTATATCCTGCCCTTTGCCAACATTAAAAACCCTGTTTTTCCTTTCCAACGAACTTTCACTCATAAGCCCCCTAATCCAGCCACTCAGGCTCATATTAAGCCTTCAAATTTGCATGCAATGAGATCTTTTACGAGCTTTTCGTCTCCTTGATATTTTTCAACACCACAAACCTCCAGAGCTGCTTGAGCAACATCGCTAATTCTCCACCCTAACAACGATTTATGATTATCTTTTGCCATTAGCAGGCCCTCCAGAAATTCGGGACTCCTTTCCTGAAACATCATTCCAGATACAATAGCGTTCAGAACAAGGAAGGTTTTCCCTTCTTTTATTCCATCATTTTTGATTCCGTCAAGAATATCTTCCCGTGATCCTTGATACATTCTATTTACTTGCATCTGTATTTTATCGGGTGATTCTTTAATCATAATCCTGCAATCTCCTTATCACGAAGTATTTTCAGTTTTTCAGCAATATCCGGGCGACCGTAATCCAAAGCCAAGTCAATCTCCAACTGATAAGCATCAAATTCCCATTGCTTTGTTCTTTCCCGATCCATTCGCCCTCTCATTCCAAGATATCCAGCAGCACGGTCATCACAAAAGTGCTTATATTCATGTAGACAACCACTATAGCTGGTTTTTCCCGGCGCAACATGGAATTGTCCAGGTTGACCGGGGTATATACCAGGGGAATATCCTATGGAACCATCTCCATAGCATATCTCCACGCCGGAGTCTGCCATATCATCTATCATTCTTTCATAGCCCTCAGGGTCAAAGTTCTCCGCCGCGCCGGTTACTTCAAACATGGGATCATGTTTTATCAGCATCTCACTTCTTTCTATTGTATCAATCTCTCTGGATTTTTCAACCCCTTTCCTGTCGTCTCCAAATTCCTCTCCACTCTCCGGCAGCTCAAGCATTTCTCCTGAAGAGGACTCGTCTCTCTGCAGCAAGTCCTCCTTGCCATCATCAAGCAGGCTCGGAAGCTGGGAGGTATCGTCTAAACGGTATCCATTCCTTTCCAGCAGATACCGCGAAGTTTCGGGGCTGAAGCCCTCGGCCTTCAGAATATGGTAGGCCTGCTGCGCCGAGGGACGGGACAAAGCGTTATCCATGGAAAAGCCTCTGTTTTCCATGAGGTACTGAAAGGCTCCCTGGGCTCCCAGCTGGTTTATCAGGGCGTGAGCCCCTGCTTCCGGGACCTCGCCCAGCAGGCTGGAGCTTAACGGAATCATGGAAGCACCCTGCTGAGTGGCGCTTCCCGGCTGCCAGGAGAAACCGCCCTGCCCGCTCCCCGTACCTCTCAAGGCTCTGTTTCCCAGGAACATTGATACCGCTCCGTCTATTTTGGCTTGCCGCAGTGCGTCCTCTACGGTGGCTCCCCGGAAGGCCGCCTTCGCGTAGCTGTCGGCGCTTCGCATAGCTCCCAGATAAGCCGTGCCCATTCCCGGCATACCAACGGCACTCATGACAGCCGCCGGGGCCGTATCCGCTATAGAATAAACATCTTCCACGCCTTTTTTCAATATCGGGTTGTCAATTTGCTCCAGCCCCGTCTGACGGGCAAGGTCACTTCCGATAAGCTTACTCTGTCCCGGAGTGTAGGGATCTGCCAGCAGTCCTTTTCGTTCCTCAGGTAATGTGGCGGCTTCCATCATGTCGCCGAAAACCAGTGCTCTGCCGATAGCCTTTTCAGGCACAGAATAGATTCCCGCAATTACCGGGTGTTCTTGCGCGACTGTTTGAACGTCCTCAAGATGAGATTTTGTCCTGCTTTCGTTGATCTCCCGCCGCAGGCTTTCCATGTATGGCGTTGCCCGATTTCCATTTTCGTCTTTCCCGTAGTAGTAAGCGATCATGTTTTGATCTATCGGGGCTAACGACTTCCTATCCCGTTCCAGTTCTATCTGGGCCTGCGTGTAATCAGGTTGATCTGAATCAGGAACATAATGCCCAAACGAATCGTTTAGCTGATTCTGCAGAAAGGTATTTCCCTTCTCCACATACTTCCAAAAATCAGGATCCTTCAGGGCCTCAAATTTTTGGTGGGCGCGGTCCTTTTCCCCTTCCGCGAGAAACAGCTGAGTTCTCCAGAAAGCTTCCGCTTGATCCAGCTCCTCCCATTCGTCCAGATCCCGGAAATACTGGTCGTTTGCCTCGTTGGCATAGTCCGGGTCCACAGAGAAGGTACCGGCAACTCTTTTCTCTATTTCCGTTTTTTTCTTCTGAATTTCGGAAATTTGATCTGTCGCCTGGTTTATTACCGAGATATACACCAGCTCCTGCACGCCCTGCACCTCCGGCCGGACTTCCTCGGAAAGCTCCTCCAAGTCGTCTCCCCGGTAGCTGTTTAAGAGCGCCGCGTATTGGCTCTGAAAGGTCTTCTGGCCGTCAGCGGCCTGTTGATACGTTTGCTGATCGCTGGAATACTGCTGCCGCAAAGCTTCCTCGGAGGCTTCAAAATCCAGATAGTCTTTTTTATATACCGTCAGAGCGTTTTCCTGCCGTTTAATACTTTCCGCCAGCGCGTCCCGTTCTTGCTTCAGCTCCGGGGTGGGGGTCATTTCATAGTCCTGATTCAGCTGCGCCAGCTTTCCCTTATCCTGCTGAATTCCCGCTTGATAATCAAGGTAGCTCTGCTTCGCGCCGGCCGCGATCCCCTTTTTTGCGCCCAGATATTTTCGCGTGTAAGCAGCATCTTTTTTGGTCTTTTCCACCCTTTGATTCTGTTCGCTTTTTTCCCGATACGCCTGATTGAGCTCCGCCGCCGTTGGCCCGGCGCTTTCGCTCTTTCGGCGCTTGGTGGGCGCGACAACTTCAAAATGCTTTCCATCGCTGCTGATTCTTGCCATTTCGTCCTCCTCTTCTTTGTTTTCTCCGCATACGTTTGAAAAAATCTTAGAAGCTAAGATAATTTTAGTATAGTCTTATATGCAAAGACTGTCAACCCCTTTTTCCCTCTTTTTCTTATTGGCTAAGATTTTTCGTTGACCTCGCGGAAAAAACGTGATAGGATAAGAGCATCAAGTGTGGAAATGCTCCGCTTTCACGCCCAAAAAGGAGGAACCTCTATGAAACGCGTTCCGATCCCCCCGCTGCTCAAGCAGCTCAGAAGCGCCTCAGGGCTTTCCGGAAGAGATGTGGCCCGGAAGCTGGCCCTTTACGGCATTTCCCTTTCCGAAAAAACGCTGTACGGATACGAAAACGGCGTCAGCATGCCAAATGCCGATGTTTTTCTGGCCCTTTGCAGCATCTACGACTGTGAGGAGTTGGCCGGTCTCGGCTCAGCGGCAGATTTTTCCATGGAGGAATACGGCCTGATAAAAAAATACCGTGTACTGGATGTACACGGGAAACGGGTGGTCGATAGCGCTCTGGAGCTGGAATATGACCGCATCACCCACGTTGTGGAGCGGAAGGAAACCGGGAATATCACCTACATCAACTGCTATGATCTGGCGGTTTCCGCCGGGCCCGGCGAGCCTTGGGCAGACGACAGCGGCTACAAAACCATGCTGGAGATCCCCACGGAGCAGGTGCCGGAAAACGCCCATTACTGTGCCAGAGTCAACGGAAATAGCATGGAGCCTGCCTATAAGGACGGCGATATCGTCTTTGTGGAACGGCTGGACGAGCTGGTGAGAGAAGGCGAGATCGGTATTTTCGCCTTAAACGGAGAAGGCTATATCAAGCGTCTGGGAGACCGGGAGCTGATTTCCCTGAACCCCGAGTATGACCCCATTCCCCTTCACGAATTCGACGACCTGCGCTGTCAGGGCAGGGTGCTGGGAAAATTGGGCATAAGCTGATAAAACCTGTATTCATAACCGGAGAACGACGGCTGTGAATACAGGTTTTTCTTTGCGGATTTTTTGGGGAAAGGGCAGGGCGGCAGATGGAATGAGCAATCAAGGGCAAGGGTGGGGCGATAAATTATAGTTTAGCGTCCTTAGAGGCTCCACTTGTGCGAGTAAGGGGAGCTGTCACGGCTGTGCCGTGACTGAGGGGATTCTAACTAGCGATTCTATGGCCTTTCTGCGTGTGACTATCCCCTCCACCACCTTACGGTGGTCCCCGCAGACTGCGTAGCAGTCTGTTTTCCCTCCGCAAAGCAAGGGGAGGCTTTTCTCACCGCCAAAATCCAATTTAACTGGCATTGCTTCAACGCTTGTGACCCTGCCCTTCATTGCTCATTGCTAATTTCTCATTGCTCATTTATCTGGCGCCGCTGTCCGGAATCCAAACTCAAGCAATGGGGCTGAAGCAGAAGCCCTGCTCTAATTCCTTGGAAAGGCGAAGCAGGAACTGGGCGATGAGCTCAATGCAGCTTTCCAGGTCTTTCCAGCTTCCCATCTCTACGGAGCTGTGCATATAGCGGAGAGGAATGGACACCAGCGCCATGGGGACGCCCTCGCCGGTGAGGTTCACGGAATCGCCGTCGGTGCCGGTGCGCCCTGTGGCGATCTCCCACTGTATGGAGATCCCCACTTCCTCCGCCGTTTTTTTCAGAAGCTCGTTCATTTTTTTATTGACCGCGGAGCCCATACAGAGCACCGGGCCGCTTCCCAGCTTTACCTCTCCAGTAGAGGCGGGGTCGCCTCCCGGCGCGTCGCTGGCCCAGGTGACGTCCACCGCCAGCGCGCAGGCGGGCTTTATTCGGGAGGCGGCATAATAAGCTCCCCGCATGGTGGTTTCTTCCCCCACGGTGGTGGCGGCGTAAATTCCGGCGGAAGCGCCCAGCTCCGCCGCCCGCCTGACGGCTTCCAGCACCACAAAGGCTCCCGTGCGGTTATCCAGCGCCCGGCAGGTGAAGCGATCGTTCAAAAGCTCCTTGACCTGTACGTCCGCGCACACGGGGTCTCCTGCGGAAACCACCTGCGCCGCTTCCTCTTTCGTGCCCGCGCCGATATCCACCACCAGGTCAGAGACCTCTGTTTTTTCCTTGCCCAAAAGCTCGGAAGAGACAGCTACCACACCGCTGACCATGCTTTCTCCGTGCCACACCTGCACCGGGCTTCCCAGATACAGCCGGGGCCGAACGCCCCCGGCTTTCGCCAGGTGCAGCCTGCCCTCACCGTCGATATGGGTCACGATAAAACCGATCTCATCGATATGCCCGCAGAGCAGCACCCTGTGCTCCGATTGAGGGTTCACTACAGAAACAGCGTTCCCGCTGGGATCTGTCAGCTGCTTTCCGGCAAATTGCTTTCCAAACGCCAGCGCCTTTTTCTGGATTTTCTCCTCATGGCCGCTGACAGAAGGCGTTTCCAGCAGCTCCTTCAAAAATTTACGATCCATGCTTTTCCCTCTTTTCCATTCTTAACATCAGTGTTCAGTATACTATACTTTCCCAAGAAATCATAGTGAAACGACTGAAAATTTCCTAAAAAAGGTTCCGTTCTGCCTTTTCACAGACAGGACGGAACCTTTTTATGCAGCAGATTTTCTTTACGCGGTGGTGAGCTTTTTGATCACCGGAGAAAGACGCTTATACACCAGGAAGGTTAAAACCACATCACAAATGCCTTTAAAGAAGGTAAAGGGTACGTTGAACCACAAGAGCGCGTCGAACAGCGTATTTACATTGGGGTTTATGGCCCGGTACATTCCTAAAATGATATCTGTGCTGAGACCGTAAAACAGGGAATAGGCCGGGTAGCTGATAAAGTAATTGATAGGCAGGCTGCACACCGCCATGACCGCCGCCCCTACCAGAGAGCCGACCACCGCGCCCTTTAGATTTTTGTGCCGCTTATAGATCCACCCGGCAGGCAGTACGAAGGTAACGCCCATCAGAAAATTACAGATCTCCCCTGCCCCGGCGGTAGAGGTAAAAATCGCGTTGACGGCGTTTTTTACAAAACACACCAGTACGCCGGAAAGCGGGCCCATGCTGAACGCCGCGATCAAGGCGGGCAGCTCGGAAAAATCCAGCTTGATAAAAGCGGGGATCACCGGCACGCTGAAGCTCAAAAACATGAGCACCGTAGCGACTCCGCCCATGACGGCGGAAACCGCCAGCTTTCGTAAATTGAATTCCTTTTGCATCAAAACCATCCCTTTCTGGAAATTTGTTTGCAAAGGATCCCCGAAAAACAAAAAAGCCGGAGGCGCACAGCGCTCTCCGGGGTACGAGGCCGATTTCCGAAGCACGGAAAACAAGCGCTGAAGGCGCTTTTCAGCCTCAATCTTCTTCCATCCGGACTGTACCGTCGGTACCGGAATTTCACCGGTTCAACAGCGGACGTTTCGCCCGCCGCTCGCAGACTGGAACCCAAAACACGGGTTTTTCACTGCCGGTCAGGAATTTCACCTTGCCCCGAAGATCATTTGCTGTTATTATTTTACTGAGAACTCACCGTTTTGTCAAGAGAATCGATCAAAGCAAGGGGGATTTTTCATGAAGCTGTTCTGCAAGGAGGAAATGCAGCGCCTGGAAGGTATGGCGGAGCGCTCCGGCGTTTCCCTGCAAACGTTGATGGAGCACGCGGGCGCGGCGCTGGCAGAGGAAGCGGTCAGCCGCCTTCGGCCCATTGCCGGAAAACGGGCGGTACTGCTCTGCGGCAAGGGAAATAACGGCGGCGACGGCTTCGTCTGCGCGCGATATTTAGCGGAGCACGGGGCCTTGTGTACGGTGCTGCTGCTTCAGGGAGAACCAAAAACGCCCCTTGCGAAAAACGCCTTTCAGGCGATGCCGACTTCGGTAAGGGTGCTTTCCGTGCTGGAACAGCGGGAGGAAAGCGAAAAGGCGCTGGAGCAGGCAGAGCTGATCATAGACTGTGTGTTCGGCTTCAGCTTCCGGGGAGAATTTTCCGGAGAGGGGCTGGACTTTCTGGAGCTGGCAGGCCGCCAGGACTGCCTGCGGATCTCAGCGGACTTACCCAGCGGCGCAGTTTGCGATACAGGCCGTGTGAGCCCCGGGGCCTTCCGGGCGGACGTAACGGTGACCTTTACCGGAAAAAAGCCCGCCAACTGCTCTTATCCCGCCAGGGAATACTGCGGGGAAACGGTGGTGAGGCAAGTGGGCGTTCCCCCGGTGCTGCTGGAGGCGGCGGAGACCCGTTTTTTTGAAACGGACGGCGCCCTTCCCCGCGCTGTTCTGACAGAGCCCGCTCCCCAAAGCAACAAGGGAGATCTGGGAAAGCTTTTGCTGGTGTGCGGCAGCTACGGCATGGCGGGGGCCTGTATCATGGCGGCAAGAGGGGCGCTGCGCTGCGGCGTGGGGCTGTTGAAAATTGCCGTGGAGCAAAGCATCTACCCCATTCTGGCGCAGGCCGTACCGGAGGCGGTCTTTCTTGTTCTGGACTGGGAAAACCGGCGGCAGGAAAGTGAGGAAAAGCTGAAAAAGGCCCTTGACAGCTCCACCGCCTGCCTGATCGGCTGCGGGCTGGGAGAGCTTGCAAATACAGTATGTCCCCCGGTATTTTCTCATTGCTCCGTGCCCCTGGTGGTAGATGCGGACGCTCTGAATTTTGCCGCCCGGCGCCCTGGCGTTTTAGAGGAGCTTGAAACGCCCCTGATCCTGACCCCCCACCCCGGGGAAATGGCCCGGCTTTGCGGTGACGATATTTCCGAGATCCAGGCGGATCGCCTGGGGGCCGCCCGGGAAAAGGCCCGGGAGACCGGGGCCGTTGTGGCGCTGAAGGGCGCCGCTACCGTCGTTGCCGGGCCGGACGGCCGCTGCGCCATAAACCCCACTGGGAATTCCGGCATGGCGAAGGGCGGCAGCGGCGACGTGCTGGCGGGGATTATTGCCTCCCTGGCGGCGCAGGGAATTCCCGCCTTTGAGGCCGCCGCCGCAGGAGCTTACCTCCACGGTCTGGCAGGCGATTTGTGCGCGAAGCGCCTTGGAAATCGCTCCATGCTTCCCACAGATCTGATCGATGCTCTGCCGGAAGCGATTCAGAGCATCAAAAGAGGATAGTTGTTTAGAAGGGTGCTGACCATAATAATGAGGAATGAGCAATTAGCAATGAAGGGCAAGGGGCACAAACGTTGTAACCAACGCCGGGAAATTATAGTTTATATGGCACCCCTTGGCTTTCTCGCCTGTCGGCTCGGTTGCTGTGCCCCGGTGGGGCACGCCCAGCAACGACCGAAGCGACAGCGTAGAAAGCAGTCACGGCGAAGCCGTGACTGAGGGGTTCCGTGCTGGAAGGCTATAAAAATCAGGTTCTATATGGATTTTTAGCGAGCTGAACCTCTCCACCGAGTCTCACCTGTCGGTTCGGTCAGTTCGCACCAGCGGTCTCGCCTGTCGGCTCGGTTGCTGTGTGCCGGTGGCACACGTCCAGCAACGACCGAGTTGACAAACGAGAACGGGTCAGAGCGGTTGCTGTGCCCCGGTGGGGCACGTTCAGCAATGTCTGAAGCGACAGCTGAGTTCTCCACTGGAGACCTTCCCCCCACCGGGACGCGCTCACCCTATCGGCGGTCCCCGCAGACTGCGAAGCAGTCTGTTTCCCCTATTCAGGGGAGGCAAGAGTTTTCTGCTTTTCGTTAGCCTGCAAATTCCAATTTATCAGCGTTGGTTACACCGCCGATACCCTTGACCTTCCTAATTGCTCATTGCTAATTCCTCACTGCTCATTGCCTTCTCGCTGCTCTAAAGCGCCCTTTACATGAAAAGCATAATTTGCTACAATATGGTACGCAAATTTTATCGGAAGGAAAAGAGGGAAGCCGGGCGGTTCCGGCGGGGTTAAAAAGTTATGTATACTTATCTGTGGTGTTTTTTCATTTTTGCTTTTCTTGGCTGGTGCAGCGAGGTGGTATTTGCCGCTTTCGTGGAAAAGCGATTTGTGAACCGGGGCTTTTTGAACGGCCCCCTTTGCCCCATTTACGGTTTTGGCGTGGTGCTCATCGATTTTTGCCTGCGTCCTGTAAGCTACAATATTCCGGCGCTGCTGATCGGCAGTATGCTGGTGGGTTCCACGCTGGAATGGGTGGCCGGGTTTCTGCTGGAAAAGGTGTTCCACCAGAAATGGTGGGATTATTCCAATGAACCGCACAATTTAAGCGGCTATATCTGCCTGAAATTTTCCCTGCTGTGGGCCTTTGCCGGCACCGCTGTGGTGGGGATCGTGATGCCTGCTTCCCGGTATCTGGTATCTCTGATGCCCCGAACGGTGGGCTGGGTGCTGCTCAGCGTGCTTTTGGGGCTGATCGCCGCGGATTTTGCGGTGACGGTGGTTTCCATTATCGGCCTGAACAGAAAGCTCAAAAACCTGGAATACGTTTCCGGCAAGCTGAAGGCTGGGTCGGATAAGCTGGGAGAGGGGCTGTATGCCGGAGCCGCTGTTCTGGAGGAAAAGAAGCTGCTTCTGGAAAAGGACTGGCAGAAGGAGGCCGCCCGCCTCAAGGAAAAGTACGAGGAAAGCCTGCGGGCCAATCCCCTGCACCGCCGCTTGCTGAAGGCCTTCCCCGATTTGAAATCCTTAAAGCACAATGAACAGCTGGAACTTTTGCGGCAGAATGTAAACGGCATTCGCCGCCGTTCCTCTGAAGCACTTCGGCGGCGGAACGAAGCGGCTATCGCCGCCTATGAGGAAAAGCTGCCGGAGGGAGCGGAAAAGCCCTTTGCCTTTGGCCTGTGCTATTCCAAGCTGTTCTGGATCTTTATGATCGGCAACGTGACGGGCTTTGTGCTGGAAACGCTGTATGCTCTGATCGTTCCGCCCCATCGCCTGGAGCTGCGGGTCAGCGTGGTATTGGGCCCCTTTATTCTGGTATACGGCTTCGGCGCGGTGGCCATCACCCTATTCCTCTACAAAATGTACAACCAGAAGGATTCCCTGATCTTCATTGCCAGCATGGTGATCGGCGGCGGCTTTGAATACCTGTGCAGCTTCCTTCAGCAGGCGGTGTTCGGCACAGTCTCCTGGGAATACAGCGATTCGCCCCTGAATATCAGCGGCAGGACTAACCTGCTTTACTCCTTCTTCTGGGGTGTTTTGGGCCTTCTCTGGGTCAAGGATATGTACCCGGTGCTGTCCCGGGCCATACAGAAAATCCCCAAAAAGATTGGGAAGCCGCTCACCATCGGCGTTACTATTTTTATGGCGGTGGATATCCTGCTTTCCTCCGGAGCGGTGTACCGGCAGTCTGAACGAATCAACCGGATCCCCGCCACCAACCCGGTACAGACCTTCTTCGATACCTGGTTCCCCGATGAATTTCTGGAGATCATCTATCCCCATATGGAATATGTGGGCAAACCGGCGATCGTGAAAAACGAGCCTCCCCTGCCACCCCATCAGGATTAGCTTTTATTGAAAAAAGTTCGGTAAATTGGAATTTGGCGGCGAGAAAAGCCTCCCCTTGCTTGCAGAGGGGAAACAGACTGCTCCGCAGTCTGCGGGGACCATCGATAGGTGGTGGAGGGGATAGTCACACGCAGAAAGTGGGATAGAATCGCTAGTTAGAGAATCCCCTCAGTCACGGCTTTGCCGTGACAGCTCTCCTTATAAATAAGTGGAGCCTAAGGGCGATAAACCATAATTTAGCGGTGTCCCTGCGGTCGGGTCAGAAATCATTTTCCTGCACCAAGTAGGGGCACGAGTGGCCGCGGCGCCTCGCCGCTAAACTATAATTTATCGGCGAGCCACTCACTTTCTCCCTGTCATTCTTCACCGCTGAAAGCGGTGAAGAATCTCGTCCTTTATCCTTTTCTGGAATGAAGAACGAGCTCCTTCGCTGAGAAAGCAAAGCTTGCTTTGCTTTTTGTTCAGGATGACAAGGAAGGGGACTTGCCCTTCTCTAACGACTAACGACTAACAACTAACAGCTAACTACTATTTCGCTAAACTATCATTTACCGGTTTCCCGTAAAATAGAAGCGCCTTGACTTTTTCCTGCCTTCGGCTATACTGAAACTAAGAGAAAGGTGGTGCCGCAATGAGTGACCGGACAAAAAGCATCTGGAAAAGGGTGCTGGTTCAAATTGGGATCATTTTACTTACAGCGGCTATCTCCGCCATCATCTGGTATGCCTTTCACGGCTGGCCCATCGCCGGAAATCTGCGGCAGCAGGCGGAGCAGGGAAACATCAGGGAGGTGCGCATCACCCGGCAGGGGGAAAGCGTTACCCTTACGGACCCGGAGCGGCTTCGGCTTGCCGCGGGAACCGCCCAGCTTCTCTGCGTATCCCTTCCCGGCACCGCCAGCGAGGGAGAAACCCCCGAAATGGAGTACCTGTTCACCTTTTCCGATGGAAAAACCATGCGGATCGGCGTTTCGGACGAAACCATTCTAAAGGACGGCAGGCAGTACGCCCCCGGCGGGGACAAAAACTCCCCAACTTTGTTCGTAAACGTTACAGAGGGCCTTTTCTTTTTGAAATAGCGGGAAAAACTAACCGATAAATTATAGTTTATCCGCCCTTTGCCTCCCCTTATTTATAGAGGGGAAACAGACTGCTTCGCAGTCTGCGGAGACCGCCGATAGGTGGTGGAAGGGATAGTCACACGCAGAAAGTGGGATAAAACCGCCAGTTTTAATCCCCTCAGTCACGGCTACGCCGTGACAGCTCCCCTTACTCGCGTAAGTGGAGCCGAAGGAAGCTAAATTCCAATTTATTGAATGACAAATGGAGCAGGAAAACTTTATCCACTAAAAAAGCAGCGGAGAAAAACGAGTGTTTCGGTTTCTCCGCTGTTTTCTTCTTTTCTATTATGTTTTAATAGCCCAGCTTATGCAGGTTGTCGTAGCTTGTTTTCAGGCAGTCGAAGGGGCTGCCCTCGCAGATGTCCTGTTCTACCAGAAGGTGCTTTACGCCGCCCAGCTCTTCTATGGTGCGGAGAATCTTCCGGAAATCCAGGTTTCCCTCCAGCACAGGGGCCATCACAGGATCCCACCCCCGCACGGCCATATCCTTCAGGTGGACACAGGGCGTACGGTCCTGAAGCCTTGTGAGCCATTCGCACACATCGGCGCCGCCCATCTGCACCCAGTAGGTATCTAGGGTAAAGCCCAGCTCTTCCGGGGCAAAGCTTTCCGCCAGAGTTTCCAAAACCAGCTTGCCGCCGAATTTCTGAAACTCAATATTGTGGTTGTGGTACATTAAAAGCTTCCCTGCCGCCGCAATCTTCTTCGCGGGCTTCCGGTAATCCTCCGCAAAGTGCCAGAGCCATTCCGAGGAGCAGTACTTCTTCGGCATCATCCCAATGCCGATATAATCGCAGCCCATGACCTCGTGCTCCTTGATCACCGCTTCGGTATCGTTTAAGATCCGGTTGGGATCGGTATGGGTCAGCACGATCTCCAGGCCGTGCTTATCGCAAAGCTCCCTGACAGTTTCCGCCGGGATCGGCCCAATGGCTGAGATCTGCACGGTTTTGTAGCCCATCTCCGCTACACGGCCCAGGGAATAGTCCAGGTCGCTTACTGTTTGGGTGTAGTCCCGCAAAGTAAAAAGCTGCGCACCTAAGGTCATCATACTGATAAACACTCCTCTTTATTTTTTGTGTTGAGCGATAGAAAATAAGCAATTAGGAATTAAGAAGGGCAAAGGAAAAGTTCGGTAAATTGGGATTTAGCGGGCTAATAAATAGCAGTAACCCTTGCCTCCCCTGGATAGGGGAAACAGACTGCTTCGCAGTCTGCGGGGACCACCGTTAGGGTGAGCGCGTCCCGGTGGGGGGAAGGTCTCCAGTGGAGAACTCAGCTGTCGCTTCAGACATTGCTGAACGTGCCCCACCGGGGCACAGCAACCGCTCTGACCCGTTCTCGTTTGTCAACTCGGTCGTTGCTGGACGTGTGCCACCGGCACACAGCAACCGAGCCGACAGGCGAGACCGCTGGTGCGAACCGTTCTCAGCTGTCGCTTCGGTCGTTGCTGGGCGTGCCCCACCGGGGCACAGCAACCGAGCCGACAGGCGAGAAAGCCAAGGGGTGCCATATAAAATCATTTACCCCTTCGCCCTCTGCCTGGAAGCCTCATAAAGCATTACGGTAGCCGCGCAGGCCACGTTGAAGGAGGAGGCGGAGGAGCTTTCCGCCATGGGAATGGTGCAAAGCACGTCGCAGACCTCCTTAAAGGCATAGCACAGGCCTTCTGTTTCATTCCCTGCCATCAGCAGCAGCGGGCGGGTGAGGTCCTGCCCATACAGGGGATATTGCTTATGGGCGGTGGTGCCGATGGTGAGAAAACCAGGATAACGCTCCTTCAATTCCCGGATAAACCGGAACACCGTTTCATTATCCGCCACCCGCACGGCGGGTACATGGAAGAAGGAGCCCATGGAAGCGCCTACCACCTCCGGGTCGTAGAGGTCCACGGCATGGCCTGTGAGGATCAGGCCGTCTGCGCCCAATGCGTCACAGGAGCGGAGGATCGTTCCCAGGTTGCCCCGGTTGGAGGCCCGGTCAAACAGCAGAAACAGCGGAGGCTTTTCCGGAGAAAGACCTTCCGTCAGCCGGGAAAGGCTGTCCTCCCGTGTTTTTACCACCGCCATCAGCTCAGAGGTATCCTCTTTGCCGCTGAGCTCCCGCATGAGCTCCGGGGCAAGCTCAAAATTCACCTGAGTTTTTACCTTTCCCAACATTTCCGCCGCCCAGCCGGAAAGCCCCAGCGATGGGGCATACAGAAAGGAAACGATCTCCCAGCCGTTTTTCACAGCCTCATTCAGGTTCCGCACACCCTCCACGAAAAACTCCCGGTACCGGTAGCGCTTGTTTCGGTTGGTTTTCAGCACTTCAAATTTCTGGTAGTCCGCGTTTTTGCCGGATATCTGCTTTTTCTTCATCGTGCGCCGCCCTTTCTGGCTTTTATTCCTGCACGTCGATCAATACCTTCATGGTCGTTTCCCGGTTTTCGTCAATGTACTTGTAAGCCTCCAGGTACTTTTGGAACGGGAACCGCTGGGAGATCAGCGGCTTCAGCTGCACCTTGCCGGAATCCGCCAGCTCAATGGCCTTTTCATAGTCCTCCGAGCGATACATCATAGAGGTGTTCAGGTCCAGCTCGTGGTCGTTCAAAACCGCCAGGTCCACCTTTGCCATACCGGCGAACACCGCCACTAAAATAATCGTGCTGCCCTTTCTGGCGTACTGAATGGCCTGCCCCATGGTGATGTCGTTTCCCGCGCAATCATAGATCACATCGGCTTTATCCGGTCCGAAGCTTTGAAGAAGCGCTTCCCCGAAATTTGTTTCCTTGGTATTGATACAGAAATCAATGCCGCATTCCGCCGCCTTTTGCAGGCGAACCTCGCTGATATCGGTGATCATCACCCGGGCCGCGCCCATGCCCTTGGCTGCCTGGGCCACCAGAATGCCGATAGGCCCGGCCCCCAGCACGCAAACATCCTTCCCGGTCATGTCACCCATTCGGCGCACGGCATGCACGGCCACTGCCAACGGCTCGATCATGGCCCCTTCCTCCAGGCTCATGGTTTCCGGCAGGGGCGTTACCTTTTTGGCGTCTACCGCAAAATAATGAGAGGCCACGCCCGTGGTCTGAAAGCCCATTACCTTCAGGCTTTCACAGAGATTATATTTCCCGTGGCGGCAGGGATAGCACTGCCCGCACACCACCTGGGGCTGAATGGTTACCTTCTGGCCGATGGTAAGCCCCGTTACCCCTTCTCCCAGCTTTTCAATGAGCCCGGAAACCTCGTGACCCTGGGTAACAGGATAGCTTGTAAAGGGGTGTTTTCCATGGTATACATGGATATCCGAGCCGCAGATCCCGATCTCCATGATCTTTACCAGCACCTCCCCCGCCTTCAGCTGCGGAATGGGCACCTCCCGAAATTCGACTTTGCCCGGCGCTGTCATGACCTGCTGTAGCATAAAATTGACCTCCCTGTTTTCCTATTTTTCTAACTATGAAGCATTTTTTCTCCGGTGTCAAGTGTTTCCTGATAATTGCGTGAAAATGGGGAAAACCATCGCTTTTTGTCGAAATAAAACGCAAAAAAAGTGTTGACTTTCCCCGAAAAAACAACTATACTGAAAATTGCTTACATATCTAAAAATTATCTATCGTAAGGAGGTGAAACAAAATGGCAACAAAGCGTTTTACTCTTTCCAAAAAAGAAAAAGAGCTGATGAACATTTTCTGGGATTCCGATATTGCCCTGGCCCGTTCTGAGATCCTGGAGGCCGCCTCCAAGCGGAAGTGTTCCTGGAAGCCCAATTCCATTCACATTCTGGTAAACTCTCTGCTGGATAAAGGGGCTGTGGAGGTTGCCGGCTTCTATCTGAATTCCCGGAAGCTGGGCCGTACCTTCTCTCCGTCTCTCACCCGTGAAGATTACGCCATCATGCAGGTAGAGATCGCTGCGATTCAGGCAAGAGAGGAAAAGGTAGCGGTTCCCAGCCGTATGGCAGCCGCCATCGTAGCGGGCGCTACCAGCGTGGAAGCTCTGGACGAAATGGTAAAAGTGATCGAAGCCAAGAAGAAAGAAATTCAGGGGCGGAAGAAGTGAAACCGATTGGAATTTTCATTCTATTCGTTGCTGACGTCGGTAGCCTGGAGCGGCCTACTTCTTGGAATTTTGATGTTGTGCCGAAAAACAATACAAAACTTTTGGCGGTATGATACCGCCGCTTTGTATCTCCTGCTGCTGGGTTGTGTGTTTCGCTGCTTTTTTCCTCTGGAATTCTCCGGCTTCACACAGCCCCTTTCTTTTCGGAATGGCATTTACGTTCACGTCCATACGTTTTTGATCCGCCACGTGTCCATTTCCACCAGTGCGGGCGAACCGCCCTTTCGCATTCTCCTCATGGCGGTGATCACCGCCGTATGGTGGATCGTCGCGGTCATTCTGCTGTTTCGCTTCTTTTTCATGTACCGCTCCATGGTCCGCGGCTGGGAGCTTTACGAAGAAGTTTCCGATGGAAAAGTCTTCGATACGGCAATTTCCCTGTGCGAAGAGCTGAAGATCAAACGGATTCGCATTTTGCAGGACGAGTTGATTACCGTTCCCCAAGTCAGCGGCTTGCGGTACCCCAGGGTGCTGCTGCCGGAACGGGACTATACAGATACGGAGCTGCATTATATTCTGCGCCATGAGCTGACCCATTGGAAAAACGGAGATATCACTCTGCGGTTTCTGGTCAACCTGGCCCGGGCCGTATTCTGGTGGAACCCTTTTCTTCATTTGATCCCCCGTTATCTGGAGGAGACACAGGAGCTGCGCTGCGATATCACAGTGGTTACCAACCAGTGTAAAACCGATGAAGAACGTATTGCTTATCTGGATATCCTGCTGCGCACGCTGCAGGAGGCCTCCGGCTTTCCGCGGCAATCAGATCCCGCGGCAGTCCTAGAGGCCAGATTGGTAGAATCTCCAAGGGAAAAGAAACTTTTACAAAAGCGAACCGACGCCATCGCAAACTATAAACCAAAAACAAAGAGAGAACGCAGCACCATTATTTTGGTGCTCTGTTTCTTGTTGATTTCCATGTTCTTTTCCTATCGGTATGTATTTATGCCGGGCGGGGATCCTCCTGAAAAGGATCTCCGAAACGAAATCACTGCAGAAACAGCATATCTGGTTCCGGACGGGGATTCTTATTGGATTTGTGTTGTAAACGGTGATATCCCGCCGCAACGCACTTCTAAAAAATTTGGCGAGATGATGCTGGAAAGCGGATTTCCGCTGAAAAATTCTAAAGAATAAAGAAGGCGTATCTTTATGAAGCTTAGAAAAACAGTTTGCGCGCTTGTATGCGCATCTCTGCTTGCCGCCTCCGCCGCCATGGGCGCCGGAGCGAAAGAAATGAATACCGCCGCCCCTGCCGCGGCCTCTCATTCTGATTCCGGAATTTCCCCACAGGCAGAAGATGTGATCGAAATCAGATATCGCTTAGAACCCTATACAAAAAAGTTGCAATATCGCCGCTGGAACGTGACAAAAAACTGCTGGCAGGATTCCGTATGGATCTATGTTACCTGATTTGCAGAAAGTAAGCCCTGAGCCGCTAAACGGCTCGGGGCTTTTTTGCGCCCACTGGCAATGTCCCCGCGGGCAACAGCGCCCCTGCTTAATGCAAAAGAAACTGATAAATTATAAGTTTAGCGAACTAGTCGTTAGCTGTTAGTTGTTAGTCATTAGAGAAGAACAAGCTCTCTCCTTTGTCATTCTGAGGAGCATAGAGACGAAGAATCTCGTCCTTAAAGCCCTTCAAAAAGGCCCGAAGAACGAGATTCTTCGCTTCGCTCAGAATGACAGATGGAGAGTGAACACCTCGCCGTCGGTCGGGTCGGAAACCAGTCTCCTGTATCCAACAGCTTCACGAGTGCCTGCGGCGACTCACCGCTCAATCCCAATTTGCCAAACTTTTTCTTTGCCCTTCCTCATTGCTAATTGCCAATTCCACAAAACTCCTTCCCCTTTTCAAAAAAGCTTATACTTCCGATGGGGCTCGTCAAAAAGCTTCCAGCGCAGCCAGTCGTCTAAAAAGACCGCCGCCAGGGAGATCACCGTCCACAAAAGAGAATAGGGCAAGCAGATCTGCCCCCATAAATTCAAAGGCATATTGGAATAATCCCACACGTTCCAGCCCATCCACACATTGACAAAGAGTCCCGTTGCAAGCTCCAGAACGGTAATGATCCCGCCGCCCAGCAGCATTTGCCAGAAAAGCCCCAGGTTTCGGCAAAATTTTTCATTGATCAGGCCGATCAAAAGAAAGCACATGCCGCCTAAAAGCAGCATGCTCCAGTGAGAGCGCCCTCTGGCGACCTCTTCGATCAAAACGTACAGCACCCCGCCGATACAAAACAGCACCAGGGCCCTGCACCATTTCTGCATGCTTCGCAAGCCTATCCCCTCCTCAAACTTTTTCCTTCCCATACGTATGCCGCCCTGCGCCTTTCCAGAAGCCATTTCTCCCGGGCCGGGCTTGAAAACCGCAAATCGGCGCTGTATAATGGTTTTAGCTTTGAACGATCCAAGGAGGTTTTTTCATGAAAAAGACACATTGCAAAATCATCAGTCTTTTTCTGGCGATGTTTCTTGTAGTCGGCATGCTCCCGATGTCCGCTTTTGCGGCGGAGCTGCCCTTTACAGACGTACCCGCCAGCGCCTGGTACCACGGGGCCGTGGCCTATGCCTATGAAAACGGGCTGTTTAACGGCACCGGCGCCACCACCTTTTCCCCCATGCGGCCCATGACCCGGGGCATGTTCGTTGCCGTGCTGGCCAACGCCACGGATAATTACCGGAAGGAGGATTGGACAGGCAGAACCAGCTTTACCGATGTGAACACCGGCCTCTATTACGCCGCCCCCATCGAGTGGGCCTACCAGATGGGCCTGATCAACGGCGTTGGCAACCGGAAATTTGCCCCGGATACCCCGGTGACCCGCCAGCAGATGGCGAAAATTTTCTATGATTACGCGGCAAAAACAGGCAACACCACGGCGTATTCCAACACCACCTTCCACAGCTTTCCCGATAAGACCCAGGTTTCCGCCTATGCGAAAACCGGCCTAAAATGGGCCGCTGACCACAAGATCATCAACGGCAGCAGCGAGGGCGGTAAAAATTATCTAAAGCCTCAAAGTACCGCTACCCGCGCCGAGGTGGCCCAGGTGTTCAAGAACGCTCAAAGCGTTCTTTTGAAGCACACGGTGGATCAAAGCATCGTCATTCCGGAGAAAGACCCCACCGATATCGACCCGGTAGAACAGGAGCCCACCTTTCGGGCTCCTGTAAAATTCAGCAAAACCGCCGGAGGCGTCAGCGTAAGCGGAGTGGAATTCAACCCACAGAATGGATATTCCGCTCAGGCGGTTCTGGCCAACAACAAGCTCTACAGCACAGAAAGCGCGGCGGCCATTGCCAAGCGCACCAACGCCATCATCGCGGTAAACGGCGCGTTCTACCAGTGCTATGATTCCAGCAAAAGCGACTATCTGACCACCTATTCCACTTTGATCAGCAACGGAAAGCTCCTTCGCCTGGACAACACCAACGCCCCCTACAAGCCCACCTTTGTGGTGGACTCCAACGGAAAAGCCTCCATCGAATTTTTTAAGACCCTGCAAAGCGTCACACATTTGCGAGACGGCCAGGTGATCGAGGCCCCCGGTACGGATCAGATCGGACTGAACCTTTCCGTTCCCCAAAATGACGGAACAAAAATGATTGCCACCAGCGCCTTCGGCAGCAAAATTTCCGGCAAGGTGCTGAACGCCGCAGTGGCCGATGAAAACGGCACAGTCACAAAGGTTTATCACAACGCTTCCGATGTGCCGATCCCCAAAACCGGCTTTGTCCTGTACGAGCGCAAAATGCGTTCTCAGTGGGATACTCTGGTGGGAAGCTGCCAGGCAGGCGATAAGCTGGAGCTTTCTGTGAAATACCAGGGCTCCTCTACCCAGGATATCATCGCCGCCCTGAGCTGCGGCCCCACGGTGGTGAAGAACGGCAAGGCCTACGGCAACACTTCCACCTACCAGCAGGAAGGCTTTACCGACGCCCATGTGACCGGCACCTCCGCCGCCAGAATGGCCATCGGCGTAAAGAAGGACGGCACCGTGGTCATCGCCCACGCCTCCTGCACCTTGGGTCAGCTTGGCAGCGCCATGGCGGCCCTGGGCTGTCAGACCGCCATGAACCTGGACGGCGGCGCTTCCTGTGCCCTGTATGTTCAGGGCCGCACGGCAGTTTCCGCCGGCCGCGCCATGAGCAATATGCTGGTATTTACACAGAAGTAAAAACGGATTTTCTTTAAGGGCGCGAAGCAAAAAAAGTAAAACAACCGCTGCAAAACTTGACGTTTTGCAGCGGTTGTTTTACTTTTCGATGCTGGATTCTGGATGCCAGATGATGGACGGTGGCGGCACCTACGGTGCAACAAAGGAAGGGCTGGGTAATAAATTTATAGTTTAGCGCACAGTTCCCAACTGTCATTCTGAGGAACGAAGTGACGAAGAATCTCGCCCTTAATTCCGGAAAAAAGGCAAAGGACGAGATTCTTCACTTTGTTCAGAATGACAGGTAGAAAGTAAGCGGTTCACCGCCAAATTTCAATTTATCCATCTTTTTCCACCGGGCCATAAGCTCTCCATCAGCGCTTACTCCCTTCCCGAATCAGGTGCGGCGGCACGCTGCCTCATTCCTCGCTGCTGATTGCTCTTTTTCCCTTTTGCCCCAGCTTTTTCATCGGCTGCTTTTTCCGCTCTCCCTTTCTTCTGGAAAGTGCCGCCTCGCGGTGAAGCTTTCGGTAGCTTTCCCAGCGCTCCCTGGGGATCAAGCCCTCGGCAACAGCCTGCAAAACGGCACAGCCCGGTTCCGTTTCGTGGCGGCAATCGGAAAATTTGCAGTGCCCGGCCAGCTCTTCGATCTCAGGGAAGGCCTCTCCCAGGCCGGTGCTTACGTCCCACATGCCCAGCTGGCGCATGCCGGGGGTATCGATCACCAGTGCGCCGCAGGGCAGGCGAAACAACTGCCGGTGGGTGGTGGTGTGTCGGCCTCTACCGTCCTCCTCCCGGATTTCGCCTGTCTCCATCAGCTCTTTCCCCGCCAGTCTGTTCAGCAAACTGGATTTTCCCACGCCGGAGGAGCCTAAAAACACCAGGGTCTGCCCGGGCTGCAAATAGGGCTCCAACGCCTCCATACCCTCTCCGGTTTTCGCGCTGACAGCGGCTACCCGCACCCCCGGGGCCGCTTCGACCGCCGCTTTGCGCTTTGCGGCATGGTCACCCGGCAGGTCTGCCTTTGTCAGCACCACCACCGGCTGTGCGCCGCTTTGCCAGGCCTGGGCAAGATACCGCTCCAGCCGGGAAACATTGAAATTCTCATTGAGAGACTGTACCACGAACACCGTGTCGAAATTAGCGGCAACCGCCTGCTCTGTGGGGCGGCCTGGCATAGGGTCCCGCCGGGAAAAGAAGGTACGGCGCGGCAGAGTGTGCAAAAGCACGCTGTCTCCCGCCGGTTGATAGGCGATCTCCACAAAATCTCCCACCGTGGGAAATTCCTCTGTTCCTTCACCGAAATAAACGGCGCTTTTCAACCTGCCGTAGCACTCCCCCTGCTCACAAATCAGCCCATACCGCTCTTTGTGCACAGCAGTCACTCTGGCAAGGCTTCCCGCTTCCAAACAGTATTCCTCAGGCAAAAGCCCGAATTCTTTCCAATCGATCATGCAATTCCTCCTGTGCTTTTCTGTGAAATATTCTTTTGGACACGAAACATTTCATAAAGCATCACCTCGCTTGGTAGTTGTTAGTTGTTAGTTGTTAGTTTTTAGTTGTTAGAGAGGGATTCTGGAAGCTGGGCGGTGGTTGTAAAAAACACTCGATAAATTATAGTTTAGCGCCCTTAGGCTCCACTTACGAGAGTAAGGGGAGCTGTCACGGCTACGCCGTGACTGAGGGGATTTTAACTAGCGATTCTATGCTACTTTCTGCGTGTGACTATCCCTTCCACCGTCGTTCGGCGGTCCCCCTCCCCTTATAAATAAGGGGAGGCTAAGGATAGACAAATTCCAATTTATCAGACTTCCAGCCTTTGCCCTTTCTAACAACTTTTGGGCGCAAAAATACCGCGAAAAGCAGCCTTTTTCATGCTGCTTTTCGCGGCTTGTTTTGACATGCCGTATGAAACCTCACGAAAGGTCGCTTGAAGCGGCAGGGGAGCGCCCCGCCCCTATGAAATTTTAGAGAAACGCACCCTCAAACACAAATTTCATAACACAACAGCTCCTTTCGTTTCAGTCAAGGCGCGGCAGGCTTTCCTGCCGTTCCTGCCGTTCCTGCCCGTATTCTAGCACAGGAAATGGGAAAAAGCAAGGAAAATTCACTCAGGCCAGGAGAATCAGGGCAGAAATTCCACGGGCTCCACCTTTTGAAAGCTTTTTTCCGCACTGCATTCCTGTACAAAGGGAAGCATTTCGGCAAAGGCTTCCTGAGCATTCTCCGTATCGGCGGCGAAATACGTCCACTGTGATAAATTACTGTGGGCATAATTGCAGTGGATATTGGAGGTATAGATCTCCACAACAGGATCCGTGATCCAGCCGCCCGTTTCCACCGCGCAGTCTTCCCGATAGGTAAAATAGCGCTGGCCGTCCTGCACATAGATGATATGAATTTCCAGGTCCTCCAGGCTCAGCTCCAGCCGTTCCGTTTTTCCCGCCTGCTGGTTGTAGCTGTTTTCCGCCTCCACTTTTTCAAAGTAGAAATGCTCCCGCCAGGCGGAAAGAAGCTCCGCCTCCTGTGCCCGGCAGCTTTCCGGCACCAGAAGGTTCATGGTGTTTTCCTCAAGCTTCAGCAGCTCCTCTACCGGCTTCCCCTCGGTGGTTTTTACAGGGTGCAGCAAAAAATAGTTTTTGCTGACCTGAACGGTCCAGCCCGCAGGGTCAATCTCCACAGGATAATTCAGCCTGTTTTCCTCATACAGCGGCGTTCCCTTACCGTCGATATCCTGATAGTTATAGGCGTTCATCACAAAAGCGCCCAAATTCTCCTCCAGCAGGGGAAACAGCTTTTGGCTTCGCTGTGCGATCTCCAGATAAGCTTCAACGCTTTCGTCCTCTCCGCTGTACTGTATGGCGGTGGCGTACAGGGTTTTCCCCGCCGAATTAAAATTTGTGCTCTGCTCCCTGTCGGCGCCGCAGCCGGACAGGAAAAGAGCTGCCGCTAAAATGGGCGGCAGCAGTTTTTTGAATCTCTTCATACAATTTCCTCCCCTTCTGTTTCTTCCAGAATCAGGATATCGCAGTTTTTCTAAAAAATCTTTTCCTGTTCCTGAAGCTTTTCTTACGCCTGAGAAGCAAGCCGGGGCTCTTCTTCCCTTTCGGCGTTTTTTCCGTTTTGCTGCTTAGCCCAGAGCAGGCAGAGCGCGACCCCTGCCGCCGTGGAAAGCACATCGGTAACGGTTCCGGCAAAAACCAGGCCCACCAGGCCGAAGGACGCTTCCAGCAGATACAGCACCGGCAGGTAGAAGATCCCCTTTTGCAGCAGGGCGGTAAGGGTGGCGAAGGTCACCTTTCCCGTGCCCTGTAAATACACGGAGCAAAGCTGATAGATCCCGTAAAGGGGGCTTGCGACCATACTGCCGAGCACCATAAGCTTTCCGTATTCCAATATCCGGGGATCGTCCAGAAAGGCGGTAACAAAGACTTCCCTTCCCAGCAGGAACCCGGCCCCCAGGGCGGTGCTGAGCAGGGTAGCCGCAGCTCCTGTTCCCACCAAAATACTCCGCAGGCGCTTTTGATCCTTCGCGCCGAAGGCATAGGAAATAGCCGGCTGGATCCCCATACACACGCCCATCACGATCATGGCTGTCAGCATTCCGGCCTTGGCCGCCACGCCGTTGGCGGCCAAGGCGATATTGCCGTATTTCACCAGAAGCTGATTGCTAAACATGGAGGAAAAGCACATCAGCACCGTACCGGCCGCCATGGGCAGACCAAGGCTTAAGGTCCGCAAGGACACCTCTTTGCGCAGAGTAAAATACTTGGGAGAAATGGAAAAGCAGTCGCTTTTCCGAATGTGCAGAAACACCAGCATGCTGGAAACCACATTTCCCAGCACAGTAGCGGCAGCAGCGCCCGCGATCCCCCAGCGAAACACCAGAATAAAAAGCGGGTCTAAAAGAATATTGGTAAACGTTCCTAAAAGGCTGATCACCATAATCTTACCGGAAGAGCCATCTGCCCGCACGGCGTTTCCCAAAGCCCCGCTGAACATCAGAAAGGGAGAGCCCAATGCCACAATGGTCAGGTAAATGGAAGCATAGCCTATGGTTTCGCTGTTTGCGCCCATCACCCCCAGCAGAGGCTTCATAAAAACGAGCATAGCCGCCGCTAAAATAACGCCCACACCTACCGAACCCCACACACAGAAGGAACTGTAATACTTTACACTTTCCCGGCCGCCTTTCCCTAAGGCTATGGCAATGGCGGTACAGGCACCGGAACCAAACAGCGTGCCCATTCCGGTAAAAATGTTGAACGCCGGGCCCGAAAGGGAAATGGCCGCCACTTGCAGAGTTTCCCCGGTCTGCCCCATAAAAAATACATCGGCCATGTTATAGAGCACGTTGACGATCATCACGACCACCACAGGCAGCCCCATGGTCAAAATCAACCTCCACACAGGGGCTTCCTTCATCATTGTTTCGCTTTTCATGATCTGCCCTTCCTCTCCTGAGAAGCGGCGGTTATTAAACCGACACTTGTTCTTTTATTGCATTTTCAGTATAATGCGAACAGAAAGGAAGAACAACCGTCAATATTACAATAAGTGTTGGAATAATAACTCCACTTACCAAGGGGAACTACTGTCTTTTGAGAAAGGAAGGCTTTTATGAACACCAAAAACAACCGCCGGGCCCAAACTACAGACGAAGCTATCGTGCGGGAGGTTTATGCTATCATTTGGGCAGAGCACCGCCCGATCAGCAAAATCACAGTACGGGAAATCTGCGAGCGGGCAGGCATCAACCGCTCTACCTTTTACGCCCATTATCAGGATATCTTTGATGTGGCGGAGCAGGTGGAAAAAACCATGGCAAAGATGCATTACGACCGTCTGAACATTATTTTTCTGGAAGGCGGAAATTTTCGCAGCGTGATGGAAAGCGTATTTGATTTTGTACAAGAGTACCGGCAATTTTATCAGCTGTATTTTCGAGAGATCAGCCGTGCCTCTTACCTGGTTGAAACCTTGAATCTGCCATTTCAGAAGCAGGTGCAAAAGCTCCAAGAGGCGGATCAGGGACACGGAATTCCCAGAGAGGGCGCTTACCACTACCATTTCTTCACAGCGGGCGTAACTTCTCTTCTGACCACCTGGCTGGACAGAAATTGCAAGGAAACTCCGGCACAGCTCTATGAAATACTGGAACGGGAATACGGGCCGGATTCTCTGTTTCGTATTTGGTCAGGTGCTGCAAATCGGTAAAAGCAAGCATACCGCAAATTGGCCTTACAGCTAAACGAAACGCAAAAAAGGAGCCTTACGGCTCCTTTTTTTGATTTTTTATGCTTCCTGCTCTGGCAGGGTTTCCAGAAGCGCGGCGGCTTCGCCCAGCCAATCGCCTTCAAAAAGCTCAATGGCGCCTTTGTCGCAGGCGGCTGCCAGCTTGGGCTCGATAGGCAGCTTACAGAGCACCTTCAGCCCGTATTTCGCCGCCACCTCATCAATGTGGCTTTCGCCGAACACAGAAAACTGCTTGCCGCAGTCGGGGCAGGCAAAATAGCTCATGTTTTCGATGAGCCCCAGCACAGGCACGTTCATCATCTTTGCCATCTCCACGGCCTTGGAGACGATCATGCCCACCAGCTCCTGGGGAGAAGCCACAATGACAATGCCGGAAAGAGGCAGGGACTGGAACACCGTAAGGGGAGCGTCTCCCGTGCCGGGGGGCATATCCACAAACATGTAGTCTACATCGCCCCACACCACATCGGTCCAGAACTGCTTGATGGCTCCGGCGATCACCGGGCCGCGCCACACCACCGGATTGGTCTCTTCCTCCAAGAGCAGGTTCACACTCATGACCCGGATCCCGGTTTTGGTCTCTACCGGGTACAGGCCGCTTTCATCGGACATGGCCCGCTGCTTTAGGCCGAAGCACTTGGGGATAGAAGGGCCGGTGATATCGGCGTCCAGCACCGCTACCTTCTTCTCCCGGCGGCGCAGCTCTGTGGCAAGCAGAGAAGTAACAAGGGATTTTCCCACGCCGCCCTTTCCGCTGACCACACCGACGACCCGCTTCACATGGCTCAGATCGTTGGTTTTTTCCAGAAAGCTCTGGGGCGCGCCCCGGGAGGCGCATTCCTCGCCGCAGGTAGAGCAGTCGTGCGTACAATTTTCGCTCATAGTAAAAACTCCTTTTATTGATATCTCAGGGTTTGGTTTTCCGCGTCCAATACCGCTTTTGCGCCAATGGGAAGAATGGCGTGGTTTTCCCCGTGGCCGAAGTCGTCGCAGTACGCCACGGGAATATGGTTTCGTTCCCCTAAAAGCTTTAACCGGGCATACAGCTCCGGGCAGGGCCTGTCGCAATAATTTCCGAAAATCAGCCCGGTGACAGACCGCATAAAATCGCTTTGCTCGATCCGGGCCAAAAAGGCGCTCACCTGGCCCAGTCCGCTGTATTTTTCGTGATCCTCCAAAAACAGAATATGGGGCTCGTTTGGATTTACCGGAAAATATTCTGTCCCCAGCAGTAGACAGAAATTCATGGTATACCCGCCGCAGAGCACCCCCTCCGCCTTTCCGGGGGTAAGAGTGCGCCAGAGGGAATTTTTCTCGTGCAGCTTCATGCTGTCACTTAAAATATGCCCCGCAAACTGGCGGCGGTTATACTCTGTGGGCTCTGCAAAGCACCCCGGGTTTTGCCCATAATAGGTGCAAAGCCCCGTTTTCGCCCAGATGGCGTTTAAGATGGTGGTGCCATCGCTGTAGCTGCAGATCCGCTTCGGGTTTTCCCGGAACAGCGAAAAATCCAGGTAGGGCAAAACCTCCGGGCTGCCCTCTCCCCCGCCGAACAGGATAGATTCCACCGCGGGATCGGCCGCCAGCTGGTTCAGATCGGCGGCCCGCTCCGTATCAGAGGCCAGATAGCCCCAGGTATCTTTATAGAGGTTTTTCGCCTCCACCACCCGGAAGCCCGCCTTTTCCATTTCCCCAATGATATTTTTATACTCCCGGCTTCGGGGGATCTCCTGCCCCGGCGTGGCCTCATACAGCGGAACATGGCTTGGCGAGCAAAGCCCGATGGTCCCGCCCGGTCTCAGGCAAGGCGCAAGCATAGCAAGGCCTCCTTTTCCTCTTTTTGCCTATTGTACCCGATTTCAGGGCGTGGCGCAAGATGAGAGCGCGCGCAATTAGAAATAAGCAATGATAAAGGCGGAAGCAGAATTCAGTAAATTGGAATTTGACGGTTACTTGCTCACTTTCCAACTGTCATTCTGAACGAAGTGAAGAATCTCGTCCTTTGTCCTTTTGCTCTGGAATTAAGGTCGAGATTCTTCGTCACTTCGTTCCTCAGAATGACAGTGGGGAACTGAGTGCTAAACTACAATTTAGCGGTGTCCCTGTGGTCAGGTCAGAAATCATTTTCCTGCACCAAGTAGGGGCACGAGTGGCTGCGGCGCCTCGCCGCAAACTATAATTTATCGCTCTGTCCTTTCCCTTCATTGCTCACTGCTCATTCCTAATTGCTCATTGAAAGAACTCTTTCCTCAGCACTCCAGCTCGAACCAGAAGGTGCTGCCTTTTCCCTCTTCGCTTTCCACGCCGTAGGCGCCGCCGTGGAGCTCCAGAATGTTTTTTACGATGGAGAGGCCCAGCCCGGTACCTACCTGGGCCCGTTTGTGCTCCTTATCCACCTTGTAGTAGCGCTCCCAAATATCCTTGAGCTTGTCCTGAGGGATCCCTTCTCCGGTATCGGAAACGGAGATCCGCACCTTGCCGTTTTCCACGGTTTGGCGCAGGGTGACGGTTTTATCCTCTCCCGCGTAGGTGATGGCGTTATTGACCAGGTTGTAAACCACCTGGGAGATCTTCAGCTCGTCCGCCGTAACGAACACGTCCTCTTCCGCTTCAAAGGGGAAGCTGTAGCTTGCCAGCTTATCGTACCGGCGCAGAATGGCGCGAATGCTCTGCGTCAGATCAAAGCGCGTCCGTTCCAGGGTGATCGCGCCGGATTCCAGCCGGGAAAGATCCAAGAGGTCGTTGACGAGGCTTGTGAGCCGTTCTGTTTCCTCGATGATGATCTGCACATTTTCCGGCGTGTTTTCCCCTGGAAGGTCCCGCATGACCTCGGCATAACCCTGGATCATGGTAAGGGGAGTGCGCAAATCGTGGGACACATTGGCAAGAAGCTCCTTGCGCAGGCCCTCCACCTTGGAAAGCTCCGCCGCCGCGTAATTCAGGGTTTGGGCCAGTTCGCTGACCTCTTTGGAGCCTCCGGCCGCAAAGTGTATCTCATAATTTCCCCTTGCCAGCTCCTTGGCGGCCTCGTTGACCGCCGCCACCGGCCGGGAAATGCTTCTGGCGATGAAATAGGCCAAAAGCCCGCCCAAAAGCACCATAACGCCGGTCACGCAGACCAGCTGCACCTGCAGGGTCTCCACTGTGGCGTCTACCGGGGTGATCTCGCTTTCAATGAGGATCATTCGGTTCCAACCCGAGGCCGTCCGCATGACCTCCGCATACAGGATCACCTCAGGGCGGGCCCCGTCCTGATAGGTAAAGGGCGAGGTGTAGGTGGTAAGCTTCCTGCCGCCCTGAAGATTCACCTCATTGAAAATCGCCCGCAGATCGCTGCGGGTCATGCTTTCCAGCAGGCATTCCCGCTGGGTGGGCTTCCAGGCGCTGTACTGGGTGCCCAGCTCGTCCGTGACCAGAATATTGATGCCCAGATCATTGGAAAGCTTTTTGACCCTGGTATCCAGGTCGCTGTCTTCCAGCTTTCGCTGGATCAGCTCCGCCGCGCTTTTTACCTCCGCCGTTTTGATCGCCTGGTAAAAGGTTCCCAAAAAGGCGATCTGAAATACCCACAGCAGCACCGCGATCACCAGAATGAACACGCCGAAGCCCAAAGCGATCTGCCAGCGGATCTTCAGCGGCCCACGCGCGGGCTTTTCCGCCGGGTGAAATTGAGGAGAATACGGCGTTTCCATCAGGTCACCTCAAAACGATATCCCACACCACGGAGGGTCACGATAAATTTGCTGTAGGGGCCTAAGGATCTGCGCAAAAGCTTGATGTGGGTATCCAAGGTTCGGTCGTCCCCGTAAAAATCATACCCCCACACATTGGTGATGAGCATCTCCCGGGTAAGGGCCAGGTTTTTATTGTGGACAAGATAGCAGAGCAGATCGTACTCCTTAGGGGAAAGCTCCGTGCGCTCTCCGTCCACCGTGACGATGCGGGCATCAAAATCGATGGAAAGGCCCTCGAAGGAAACGGTATTTCGCTGAGGTGCGTGGGCCCGGGGACGCACCCGGTTCATAATGGCCCCCACCCGCATCAAAAGCTCCTTGGGGGAAAAGGGCTTTACCACATAGTCGTCCACCCCCAGCTCAAAGCCGTGGATCTTATCGTATTCCTCGCCTCTGGCAGAGAGCATCAGTACCGGGGCGGCGGAGACCTTGCGGATCTCCTTTACGGCGGAAAAGCCGTCCAGCTCCGGCATCATCACGTCCATGATGATGATATCAAACTTTTCCGGCTCCCGCCTGCACAGCTCCACCGCCTGCATGCCGTTTTCCGCCTCTGTGACCCGGTGCCCCTCAAACTCCGCATATTTTCGGATCAGCGTTCTGATTTTTTCCTCATCGTCCGTAACCAGAATATGGTACACAAAAAACACCCGCCTTTTGTTTTTCGATTTCTCACACGGCATTTGATAAATCAGGATCTGTCTATTCGCTTATTTTATCGCATACGCGTGAATTTTCTGTGAAGATTCGGGAAAGCAGAGATGAGTTCTTTCCTTCCTGAAAAAGGATTTCCAAACTATTTTTAATAATAATCTGAACAGGGGAAATTTTCAAGAGTAAAAACTTCCTTATTGACTTTTTAGAAAAAAGAGAGTAAGATAATTCTAGGAGAACTATCTACATTTCTTCTATGTTCAAACAAAATAACTGGAAACTTGTTACAAGGAGGAACCGGTATGCTGCCTGTCATTACGATTGCACGCCAATACGGAAGCGGAGGACACGAAGTGGGAGAAAAGCTTGCGCAGAAGCTGGGGATCCCTTTTTATGATAAAGCCTTGATCGCCATGGCGGCAAAGCAGAGCGGCCTTTCTGAAGAGGTATTCGCCAACGCAGATGAAAAGGCTACCAGCAGCCTGCTGTATTCCATGGTCATGGGAGGCGGCTATGGTTTTGGCTCCCGGATCCCCGGGCTTACCGAAATGCCTATCAACGACAAGCTGTTCCTCATTCAATCCGATATCATTAAGAAGGCTGCGCAGGAAGGCCCTTGTGTGGTCATTGGCAGATGCGCCGATTATATTCTGCGGGAATTCCCCCATTGCCTGAATGTGTTTATCCATGCGGACAAAGCCTCCCGGGTACAGCGCATCGTTGCGAAGGAACTGTGTGAGGAGAAGAAGGCTCCCGACTTTATCACCAAAAAGGATAAGCAGCGGGCCAATTACTACAACTTTTACTCCAACAACCGCTGGGACGATTTGAGCAACTACGATTTTACGCTAGACACCTCGAAATTTACCATAGAACAGGCTGTGGAGCTTTTGGAGGACGCCACCAGGAAACTAGATGTGTAAAGCAATTCAGCTTTTCATTAAAACCCTGAAAATACCGCACTGCATCTCAGAAAGGAAGAAGCTGGAAAGGAATTTCCCTTTCCAGCTTCTTCCTTTCTTGGCAAAGCTTCTTTAACGCCGTCAAGCCGGATCCCCCAGCACGTCCCAGGGTGTGAGCATCCCCAAAAGACGCTGGCCGGGGCGGCCTGTTTCAGTAATAAAAACGACGGACACCCTCTGGTTTTTCCCCTTTACCTTTTCAAATTTTTTCCGCACGGAAAGGTAGGTCTCCTTTCGGGAAACAAATTCGTAATGTTCCATGTGCTCTTTGATATCCAGATATTTTTCCAGCTCCCGCAGAGTGGTTTCCGGAGTCAGGGCTTTTCTGTCCCTGAGCTGATAGCGGAACACCGCGCCGGCGCTGAACACACCGAAAAACCGTCCTTCCCGCATGACAGGAATATGGGAATAGCCGTTTTGATCCATCAGTTCCATAAGCTTTAAGACCTTCTGGTTCAGCTCCGCTTTCATAAGCCTCTCTCCCCTGGTGGCAAATTCCAGGGCCAGGGGCGGGCGCTTGATAAATTCCAGGGCTTCCTCCATGGCCTTCACCACCGAAGCGGAGGGGACCGCCACCGGTTCTCCGTTCAGGTTGGCATTGTGGGTCAGGAGATTCCGTATCTCCCGGCAAATATCCAGCTTTTCCCGAACAGGCTCGCTTTCTTCGGCTTTCAGAAATTCCATGACAATGCTGGAATGGCGGCGGCGCTCTCCCTGGTATTTTTCCTCCAAGGTTTCCTCCGCCTGCTTGTAGAGATCCAGAAACACATCGATCCTGTTTTCCTCTTGCTCGGTCATAGTTTGCCCCCTATAGCAGCTTATCCGATGAAAAGCCTTTGAGCTGCTCTGCCACGGAAGCGGCGTCCCGCTCGATAGAGGCCCGAAAAGCTTCTCTGAAATCCTGAAGAGCCTTGATATCCTGGATCAGCCTGTCCCGCTCCTTTTCCAGCTCCCGGCAAAGCAGCCTGCGCTCCGCCTCGTCCTTCGTTTCAGGAGAAGTGCGGGCTTCCTCCGCGCGGCCGCGAAGCTGGGCGTTTTCTCCCTGGAGGCTCTCCAGCTGCCCGGTAAGGACCCGAACCATGCTTTTCCCCTCCGCAAGCTCCCGCTCCGTCTCGTCCACCGCCACAAGCAGCTCTTCTAAAAAGGCGTCTACCTGACCGGCATGATACCATTTGCCGCGGCTGCGAAATTTCACAGTGTCTATCGCCTGCTTTGTCAGCTTCATGCTTCGTTTCCCCCTTCTTCCGGTTCTTCCAGCAGCTTCATAAGCTCCTTCTTTCCATACAGGGCGTTGAGCGCCTGCAAAAATCCGCTTGCGGAAAGCCGCTCCGGCAGACCCAGCCGCTTTTGCAGGGCCTTTCTGCGTCCGGCGCTGTCCGCCCAGCCGGAAAGCCCCAGGGCAAATAGATCTGCCTTTACAAGCTTTTCCCCGTCCTGCTCCCGTTTTTCATCGGAAGTGACACTTTCTCCGGGCGTTTCCAGAAGCGTGGCCCCTGCCCGCAGGATCGCTTCCCGCAGCGTGGGAAGGTCTATTCCCTCCACGCCCAGCGTGCCCGCTTTGGAGGGAGTGGCCTTTCGCCGCTCCTTTCCCGGCACATCGGGGATATAGGCATGCTTCAGCTGAGAGGGCGGAATGCAGGAGGAGATCTTCCCACGGATCAAAAAGCCCGCGCCGTCGCTGTCTGTCAGCACCAGAAGGCCCTGCTTTTCCGCCAGGCGGCGAAGGTAGTTCATTTTTTCCCTGTCCTGAAAAATGCCGAAGCCCTCCGTTACTACAATGGTGCCTTCCAGCAAAGAAGAAAGCTTGATCTTATCATATTTTCCTTCTACTACCACAGCTTCCTTGATACGGATCACGCCTTCTTTTCCCCCCTTACCGCCAGCAGGAGCTTCGCAATGAGCTCCTCCAGCACGATCCTGCCGGACAGTTTTGAACCCTTCAGCGCCAGATCTGTTTCCAGAAGGAGCTCCAGGCTTTCCCGCAGCACCTCCGGCTTCAGGCTTTTCACATTGCGCTCCGCGTTGCGCAGTCGGAATTCCTTGCCCTTATAGTCGCCGTAATCACCGGCAGCGGAAGCGGGCCGGCCGCTTCCCAGGGCGATCCACACCCGGTACATATCGATATAGGCGGAGCTGAGCGCGCCCAAAATGGCGATGGGCTCCTCGTTTTGATAAAACAGCACGTCCAGCAGGCTGTAGGCCTTTTCGTAATTTCCCGCCACCAGGGCGTTGCACATGAGAAACACGGTGGTCTCCGTGGTTTTCGGCACCAGCGCCTCGATCATTTCCTCCGTGATCTCCGGCAAGGCCCCGCCGCCCTGTTCCTCCGCCTGTCCTAAGGCAAAGGCACAGAGCTTTTCCATTTCGTGGAGAAGCTGGGTCACGTCCTGCCCGGCATATTCCACGATCCGCGCGGCGTTCTGCCGGGAAAGGGCACAGCCCGCCTTTTCCGCTTCCCGAAGCAGCAGCTTTTGCAGCTCGGCAGCGCTTCGCCGCTCATGGATAAGCACACCGCCTCTTTCTCCAACTGCCTTTAAGAGCTTCTTCCATTTGGCCGATTTTTTTCCGTCAAATTCCAGGGTGGGATACCAGAATACCAGGCTGGTGGTATCGGGAGAGGTTTCAATGAGCTCGTAGAGCTTTTGCAGCTCTACCGCGTCCTTTTCCTCCACATTGAAATCCGAAACAGAAACGCATTTGTGCTCCGCGAAAAAAGGGAGGGCCAGCGCCGCGTCGGCAATGCTGTCGATGGAGGAATCATTTCCGAACTCGTTGCGGTTGAATTCCGGGAAGGCTTCGCCCGCCGCCTTTTTCACCAGGCGGCTCGCGCTGCGCTTTACCAGGTATTTTTCTTCTCCCGCGATCAGGTACACGCCGCAAAGTTCTCCGGCGGCAAGCTGTTTTTTCAGCTCGGCTTCCGTCAATTCAGGCACATGCTCTCCCCCCTGAAGTTACTGGTCCCGTCCGGGAAAAGCTCCAGATACAGTCCGTTGCCGTCCGGCGCCAGATACCGCCCCGGCGGCAGCTCTCCCAAAGGAACGCTTCGGTATTCTCCTATTATAGCATCATTCTGCAAAACGGTAAACGGGGAATCGATCTGACTTTTCTGCTGGGTGGTAAACAGCACCTGGCATGTGCCTTCTCCGCTTTCCCCCGTTTCTACAATAACGGAAACACCGTTCGCCTCGATGGTGATTCGGGCCATTTCAGAGGAAGGCGTGAGCTTTACCCCGTCCAGCACCTCCAGTTCCTCTCCGTCCCGCCAAACCAGCCGCCACGCGTCTTCCGCCAAAAGCGTTACCTCACGGCCCAGATAGGCGTTTTCCGGCAGCGCCAGCCGCTCCACGGGAAACGCCTTTAGCAGGTAAGCGGCTCCTTCCCTGGCATCCCGATCCCGTACCGGAAAGCAGATCAGTTCTACCCGGCGGACTCCGTTTCGGGTCAGCAGTGCTTCCGCCGCGTCGGTTTGATATCCGCCCAGGGAAAGCACCGCCGCCCTGTCGCCCCGCAATACCGCCACACAGGTGGAATTCGGTACGGCGGCCACCGTCACCGTACCCGGATCTGTTCCGGTCAGAAAAGCGCCGCAGCCGGCTAAAAAGACGACGCCCAGCAGCACGGCGGCTGTCATGCCCCGGCTCCGCTTTACAAAGAGCAGCGTGAACAGAAGCAATACAATGCCCACCACGGCCACCGCCCACACCGGCTGAGAAAGATCCAGCACGGAATTAGGCAAAGCCGCCAGCCGCTCCGCCGTTTCCAGGGAAAACCGGGCCAGCCACCCGGCGCAAAGCGTGAAAGGTTCCGCCAGGGGAGCCAGAAGGGGAAATCCCCCGAAAAATGCGGAAAGCAGGGCGCAATAAAGCAGCAGCGTACAGGGATAGACCAAAAGCAGGCTGGAAAGCGGGGCTAAGAGGCACAGCTCCTGAAACACCAGCATCTGCACCGGCAGGGTAAACAGCACGGCGGAAAAGGTCATACCCAGGGAGGCTGCCACCGGGGTGAACATACGGCGAAGCAGAAACCGTGCTTCAAAAGGCCGCAGCAGGGCGCCGGAAATTTTGCTTCCCAGCAGCAGGATCCCCAAAGTGGAGCAGGCGGACAGGGCAAAGCCCAGATCCCCGCCGGAAAAGGGATTCCCCACGCAGATCACAAATACCGCCACTCCCAGGGAATTCACACTGTCCGTCCTTCTGCCCAGGCACCCTGCCAGCAGGGCAAGTATGTACATGATGCCGCTGCGCACCGCGGAAACAGGAAACGCGGTCAATAGCAGAAAGCCAAGGATCGCCCCGGCGGTAAGCAGATTTTTCCCCACCCGCCCGATGGGCAGCCTGCCGAACAGGAAGGCAAGAAAAGCCGCCAGTGCCGCCATGTGCAGACCGGAGATCACCAAAAGATGGTAAGCGCCGATCTTCCGAAAGCTTCGGCCGCCCTCCTGGAAAATTCGGCTTTTCTCTCCCAGCAGCATAGCCCGGATCAACCCGCTTTCCGCCTTCGGCAGGCGCTTTTCAAAGCTTCTTCCCAGCCGGTGCCGCAGCTGTGCGAAGAACTTGCCCGGCGGGCTTTCCTCACCGGGAATGACCTGGATCTTTTCATAGTCGGAAAAATAAGCTCCCAGCTCCACACCGTCCGCCAGATAGGAGTTCCGGGTGGAATACAGGCCACCGCCGCTGCTGAAGGTGAAAAATTTCACGGTGCATTCCAGCCTGTCGCAGGGGTGACAGGAAATGGCGTTCCAGGAGGAAAGCCGGACGGTAAAGGCGGGCAGAGCCTGCACCCTGCCGTCCACCGTCACCTGCTCCACCTCCAGGAGAAAAATGCTTTTTCCGCGTCTTTCCTCCGGGTAATCCAGCACCGTGCCGCTGATTTTCGCTTCCGTTCCGATCAGCCGCTCTACAGGAGATATTCTCGTGTTCCAGGCGTGAGCATACCGAAAGAGGCAAAACGCCGCTGTCAGCAGCGCCAGGGAGGGGAACAAAAGCTTTCTGAAAAAGAGCTCCGCACGCTTTGGCACAAGGGCCTCTTTTTCCTGTTTCTCCGCCCTTCTTCTGGTGAAATAGAAACCTGCCAGCCCTAAAAGGAAAAGGATCCCCACTCCGGCACTAACGGCAGAAAACAAGATAGCAAAGCTGGCCCCCTTACAGGCGGCCAGCACAAGAGCGAGAAACGCGCTTCCTCCCAGCAGGGCAAAGGGGCGCCTCACTTACTTAAAGAACAGGGGCAGCGGCTCCAGGTAAAGGATATCCGTGCGGTCCTTGGCGTCTCCCTCCGCCAGCACGCAGGCCTTGCCCACCACCTTGCCGCCGATGGCGTGCAGCAGTTCCTCCATGGCGGCAAGGGATTCCCCTGTGGAGATCACATCGTCCACAATGAGAATGCGCTTGCCCTTCAGGTTTTCGCAGTCCGCCTTGGAAAGATACAGCTTCTGCACATGGTCGGTGGTGATGGATTTGACCTCTACATGGATAGGCTCCTCCATATAGGCCTTGATCCCCTTGCGGGCCACCACGTAATTCCGGCAGCCGATACGGGCCATTTCATAGGCCAGGGGGATCCCCTTGCTTTCCGCCGTGACGATCACATCGTGCTCCGGGCATTTTTCCAGCAGGGCCTTAGCCACCGCCTCGGTGATCTCCACATCGCTGAACATCACAAAGCCAGCAATGTCCATATGCTCATTGATAGGGCAGATGGGAAGCTCCCGCTCACACCCGGCAATGTTCATTTTATAGACCTTTCCCATACAGTATTCTCCTTCAACTTTGTAAATTGGCCTTGCGGCCAGATTTTTTATAGTTTTGCACACAGTTCCCAACTGTCATTACTGAGCAAAAAGCAAAGCCAGCTTTGCTTTGGCGAAGAATCTCGTCCTTTATTATCTGAGTAAAGAGCGGAAGGACGAGATCCTTCGCCAAGAAAGCAAGGTTCTCCTTGCTTTCTGCTCAGGATGACAAGTGGGAAGTAAGCGGTTCGCTGCTAAATGATCAATTTTCCGGCGGGAAGGGCGGCCAGCCCATCGTGCGCTTTCCCAGCAGATGAAAGTGCAGATGTTGTACGCTTTGCATGCCGTCTTTCCCGCAGTTATTGACAATGCGAAAGCCGTTTGTGAGCCCCAGCTCCTTCGAAAGCTTTGCCGCCGCTTCAAAAATACGGGCCACTACCCCGCTGTTTTCCGGCGTGATCTCCTGGGCGGAGGCAATGTGCTCCTTGGGGATCAGCAGCACGTGGACCGGAGCCTGGGGATCCAGGTCGGCAAAGCCTAAAACACAGTCGTCCTCGTACACCTTATCAGAGGGGATCTCCCCCGCCGCGATCTTACAGAAAATACAGTCTGCCATCTGCTTTGTCACTTCCTTTTCTTTTTGCTCCGTTTATGCTTCCAGCTGCTTTTTTACCAGCTCCGGCACAGCGGCCAGGGCTTCGTCCAGCTTGGTCTGGTCTTTTGCGCCGGCCATGGCGAAATCGGGCCGTCCGCCGCCGTTTCCGCCGGTGATCACGGCGACCTCCTTCACAAGATTGCCCGCCTTCAGCCCCTTTTCCTGGGCGGCCTTGCTGCACACCGCCGCCAGAGAGGCCTTTCCGCCGCTGACGCCGGCAAACACCGCCGCCGCGGGCTCGGGCCGCTCCTTCACCTTATCGCACAGCGCCCGAAGGGCGTTGCCGTCCATGCCGGAAAGCAGGGCGAACATCACCTTTACGCCGTTTACTTCCTGGGCGTTTTGGAACACGCTTTCCAGGTTGGCGGAGGCCATTTTGGCATTCAGCGCCTCAATGGTTTTCTCCTTTTCCTTTGCTTCGGCCATGACCTGCCTGGCCCGCAGGGGAAGCTCCGCCGGATTTAAGACCTTCATGGCCTGGGCCGTTTCCTGGATCGTATGGCTCTGGGCCGCCAGCACAGCCAGCACGCCCGCACCGGTCACGCCTTCGATCCTGCGCACGCCGGCGGCCACGGAGGACTCGGAAACGATCTTGAACAGGCCCAGCCGGGAGGTGTTATCCATATGGGTGCCGCCGCAGAATTCCTTGGAGAAACCGTCCTCCACGGAAACTACCCGCACCACATCGCCGTATTTCTCGCCGAACAGAGCCATGGCCCCGCTCCGCTTTGCTTCCTCAATGGGCATTTCCACCATGGTGACGGGAACCGCCTTCAGAATCTCATCGTTGACCGCCATTTCCACCATGGCAAGCTCTTCGGGAGTCATGGCGGAGAAATGGGTAAAGTCAAACCGCACGTGTTCTTCATTGACCAGCTGCCCAGCCTGCTCCACATGGTCGCCCAGCACCTTCCTGAGGGCCGCCTGAAGCAGATGGGCCGCGGTGTGATTACGCATGATGGCCTTTCTTTTCATAACGTCCAAAGAGGCTTCCAGCTTGTCGCCGGTGCTAAGAGTGCCCTCCGCCACCACGCTGCGGTGCAGATAGATCCCCTCATGCTTTGTGGTATCCACCACATCGACGGAGACCCCCTCAGCCTCCAGCACGCCGCTGTCTCCCACCTGGCCGCCGCCTTCGCCATAGAAGGGAGTGCGGTCCAGCACAACGGAGACTTCCTCACCGGCGGAGGCGCTTTCCACCCGTTCCCCATTTTTAATAATGGCAAGCACCTCCGCACCGGTTTTCAGCTCCGTATAGCCGGTAAATTCCGTGGCGGGCAGTCCGGCGGCCGCGGTATTTTCACCCTTCCAGGCGTCTGCTCCCGCGTCCTTTCTGGCGTTTCTGGCCCGTTCCTTCTGCTGGCGCATCAGCTCCCGGAAGCGCTCTTCATCTACCTCCATGCCCCGCTCGGCCAAAATTTCCCGGGTCAGATCCAGGGGGAAGCCGTAGGTATCGTTCAGGGTAAAGGCGCTGTCGCCGGAGAAGACCTTGGAATCCGCCTTGTCGATCAGGCTGTTCAAGAGGGAAAGCCCCTGGTCGATGGTTTTGGCAAAGCTCTCCTCTTCGAAGGCAATGATCTTCTTGATGGTGGTCTCCTTTTCCCGCAGCTCGGGATAGGCCTTCTCATTTTCCTGGATCACCGTCTCTGCCAGTTCGGAAAGGAAGGGACGGTCGATCCCCAGAAGCTTTCCGTGGCGGGCCGCCCGGCGCAGCAGACGGCGGAGCACATAGCCCCTGCCCTCGTTGCTGGGCAGCACGCCGTCACCGATCATAAAGGCGGTGGAGCGGATATGATCGGTGATGATGCGCAGGGAAATATCCGTCTTCGGGGAAGCGCCGTATTCCACCCCGGAAATTTTTGAAACATGTTTCATAATATTCTGCAGCGTATCCACCAGGAACAGGTTGTCCACGTCCTGCATGACGCAGGCCAGGCGCTCCATGCCCATGCCGGTGTCGATATTTTCTCGGCCCAGGGGGGTGTAGTTGCCCTGGCCGTCGTTATTAAACTGAGAGAACACCAGGTTCCAGATCTCTACATAGCGGTCGCAGTCGCAGCCCACATCGCAGGTGGGCTTATGGCAGCTGTGCTCAGGGCCCCGGTCAAAATAGATTTCAGAGCAGGGGCCGCAGGGGCCGGAGCCGTGCTCCCAGAAATTGTCCTCCTTGCCCATGCGGCGCATGTGGCTTTCGGGCACACCGATCTCCTTCGTCCAGATATCCCAGGCAGCGTCGTCCTCCAGATAGACGGTGACGTAAAGCTTCTCCGGGGGCATTTCCAGAACCTCCGTAAAGAATTCCCAGGCCCAGGAGATGGCTTCCCTTTTGAAATAGTCGTTGAAGGAGAAGTTCCCCAGCATTTCAAAGAAGGTGCCGTGCCGGTCGTCGATGCCCACGCTGTCGATATCCGGGGTTCGAATGCACTTCTGGCAGGTGGTCACCCTGACCCGGGGCGGCGTGACCTCGCCGGTAAAGTATTTTTTCATGGGAGCCATGCCGGAATTGATCAGCAAAAGGCTGTTGTCTCCCTGGGGGATCAGCGAAGAGCTGGGCAGCCGCAGATGCCCCTTGCTTTCAAAGAAGGCAAGATACTTTTCTCTCAGTTCGTTCAGTCCTGTCCATTTCATAATGATTTCCTCCTGTTTTCCTCAAAACATCTTATTTTACCGTATAAGCCCACAAAAGCTTCAGCGTGTTTTCTGCGCCGTCCTTGTGGGAGCGCTCATAGCCGTGAGAGGCGTACACGCCGGGGCCGATGAGGCCGTGGCGAACATCATACCCGGCGGAAAGGGCCGCCTCGGCATCGGAGCCGTAGTAAGGATATACGTCCACGGCAAAGGCCGCCTCCGCCTGCTTTGCCGCCTGTACCAGAGCGGTGGTGACGGTATAATCATAAGGGCCGCCGGAATCCTTGGCGCAGATGGAAACCTCCCGCTCCGTGCACTGCAGGCCCTCGCCCACACAGCCCATATCCACGCTGACGATCTCGGAAACGTCCTCCGGCACAGCGGCCGCCGCGCCGTGGCCCACCTCCTCGTACACGGTGAAATGCAGGTAGACCTTTCGCTTCAGGGAAGCCTTCTTTTCCTTCAGCTCCCTGGCATAGGCCAGCAGGATCGCCGCGCTGAGCTTATCGTCCAGAAACCGGCTTTTGATATACCCGCTTTCCGTTACCACCGTGCGGGGAGAAAAGCACACGAAGTCTCCCACCTCGATCCCCAGCTTCCGGGTATCCTCCGGGGTTTTCACCGGCTCATCAATTACCACTTCCATACCGGCAAACTGCCGCTTTTTCTCGCTGTATTCCCGGTTCACATGGGCGGAGGCGTCGCAAAGCTGCAGGCAGCCGGTATAGGTTTTCCCTTCCCTGGTGTAGATCAGGCAGTTTTCCGCCTCACAGTTCTGTGCCTGAAGGCCGCCCACCGGGGAAAGCCGCAGCCGCCCGTTTCCCTTGATGGACTGCACCACCGCGCCCAGGGTATCCACATGGGCCATCAGCAGCAGCCCGTCAGGCTCCTTTTGATCTGCCGCTTCGCCGCCCAGGCAGACGGCAACGCCGCCCTTTCTGGTCTTTTTCGGCGCGTAGCCCAGCGCGGTAAGCTCCTCCAGCAAATAGTCCGCCGCCCGCTCCGTAAAGCCGGAGGGGCTGTCAATGGCGCAGAGCTTTTTCAGCTGCTCCACGCAATACGCTACTTGTGTCACGATAATTTCTCCTTTTTTCAAAAATGAGGGAAGCAAAAATCAGCCTTTCAAAAAATCGGCCAGCGCCTGAAGGCGCTCCTTCACGCCCGGCTCGTCAACAGCCGGAACGGTATTGGTATTGTGGCATAAAACGGCGGGAAAGATCTCCCGACAGCCCATTTGGCGCAGCAGCGTTTCCGCTGTTTCCTGAGCTCTGCGGGGGCTGCCGTCGCCGCCGCCCACCAAAATCAGTCCGCCGCGCTTGGGGGGAAAGGGAAGCTTTTCTCCCCGAAAGGCCCTGGCGCAGTAATACTGCTGCAAGCGGCTGAGCACAGAAAGCAGAGGCCCCGCCAGCTCTGAGAAGTAAATGGGAGAAGCCAGCACGATACTATCACAGCTTTTCAGAGCGGCATCCACCACGGCCCAGCCGTCCTGTTGACAGCACCCGCTGTGCTTCCAGCAGTAACGGCAGTCCACACAGGGCGCAATTTTTTGAGAGTAGGCCCGCACCTCTCTGATCTCCCCCGGCAAAAGCTCCCGAAGCATTTCCAGCAGGGAGGCGGTATCCCCCCGCTTTCTGGGAGAACCGTTCAGGAGCAGTGTTTCCATGGCCTTTTCCTTTCCCGCAAAAAAAATATAGACCAGCCCGCTCCCTCATGGGACGGACAGGTCCGTGGTACCACCCAAATTGCCGGAAGAAGCCCCAGGGCTTCTTTTTGGCCGCTTTTCTTCCCGTTAACGCCGGGGTACGCCGCCATTCTTCACAGCAGCCATGCCGAAAACGCACCGCCAATGAAACACCCGGCGGCGGGAGCGGCCTGCTTTTCTCCACCAAACGGCTTGCACCTGCCACCGTCTCTCTGCATGGGAAAGAAAAAAGCATCTTCTCCGCACGAAATTCTTCTCTATTTGGCTTCATTATATTCTCTTCGCTTTCTCCTGTCAATCCTTTTTCCTTGTGGAAGCCTTCTGTTTTTTGCGAAAATTCCGGATTGACAAAGCAAGGGACCTGACCTTATACTGAACATTGTATATCGGCTGTCGGGCCGTTCTTGTTTTCGGGTATGGGAGGAACTCTTTTATGAAATCAACCCCACTGCAGAAAAACAGCTTTTATTCCCAGATCGGGAAGCTGGTCATTCCCATTGTTCTGCAAAATCTTTTAAGCGCCGCCGTGAGCTCCGCCGATGTGGTCATGCTGAATTTTGTGGGCCAATCCTCTATTTCGGCGGTATCTCTGGCCTCACAATACGCAAACATTTTATTTATGGTGCTTTACGGGCTCGGCACGGGGGCGACTATGCTGTGCGCCCAGTATTTCGGCAAGGGAGAGCATAGAGCCATTCAGGTGGTGGAGGGGATCGCCCTGCGGTTTTCCGTGACCTGCGCCCTGATCTTCGCCTTAGGCGCGCTGACCGTTCCCGACTGGATGATGCGCCTGTTCACACCGGACCCGGAGCTGATCCGCATTGGCGCCTCCTACCTTCGCATTTTGAGTGTGGCGTACCTCTGCTGGGGTCTGACGGAGGTTTACCTTTCCGTGCTGCGCAGCGTGGGGCGGGTGACCGTCAGCATGGCCCTAAACGCCGTGGCCTTTACCACCAATGTGATCTTGAACGCTGTCTTTATCTTCGGCCTGTTCGGCGCGCCGAAAATGGAAGCGGCGGGCGTGGCCCTTGCCACCTCTATTTCCAGAGTGCTGGAGCTTGTGCTGTGCTTTGTTGTTTCCGCCAAAAGCCCTGACGTGAAGCTGAAGCTTTCCTATCTGTTCCTGCGCAGCAAGGAGCTGTTTTCCGATTTTATGAAAATGGCCCTGCCCGCTTTGGCCAACGACACCGTTTGGGGGCTTGCCTTTTCCCTGTATTCCGTAATTATCGGCCAGTTTTTGGGGAACGATGCCGTGGCGGCAAATTCCCTGGCGGTGGTGGTGCGGAATTTCGGCACCATACTCTGCTTCGGCATGGCAAACGCCGGCGGGATCCTGCTGGGCCAGAAATTTGGGGATAATAAGCTGGAAGAGGCGGAAGCGGACGCCAAAAAGATCGTGCGGCTCACGGTGATCACCGGACTCATTGGCGGCGTGATCGTGCTGCTTTCCATGCCCCTGGTGCTGGGCTTTGCCGATTTAACGGAAACCGGAAAGCACTATCTGAAGGTCATGCTGCTGATCAATTCCTATTATGTGCTGGGTGCGGCGGTAAACACCACACTGATCGCCGGTGTATTCCGTGCCGGCGGCGACAGCCGCTTCGGCCTGATCTGCGATACCTTCGCCATGTGGGTTTACGCCCTGCCCCTGGGCTTTGTGGCCGCCGCCGTGCTGAAGCTGCCGCCTTTGTGGGTCTATTTCCTGCTCTGCACCGATGAATTCATCAAGTGGCCCTGGGTGATCCACCATTACCGCAGCAAAAAATGGATCAAGAACATTACCCGGAACGGGCTGTTCCAGGAGCAGCCGGAAACGCTTCCCAGTCCCGGGGAAAACTTTTAGGGCAATGCCCACATATTAAGGCAGGAAACCGGCTCTTAGCGAGCCGCCGTTCAGGGCAATTTGCAAATTTTCAAAAGAGGAAAGCGAGGGATCGTTTTGAAAAAGACTATCCGCGATGTGGCGGCAGTTGCCGGAGTATCTCCCGCCACAGTGTCTCGCGTGCTCAATAAAAGCGGCTATGTCAGTAAAAAGGCTTACGACAGCGTGATGAAGGCCATCGAAAAAATGGACTATTCCCCTAACGCCATGGCGGTAAGCTTGTCGAAAAGCCGTTCCAGGCTGATTGGGATCATCGTTCCCAGCATCTACAATGAATTTTTTATCGATGTGGTGTACGCAGTGGAAAAAAAGGCGGAGAGCTGTGGCTTTCGAGTATTGTTCTGTAACACGGATTACAGCGTAGAGAAGGAACGGGCCGCTATTGAGGATCTGATTTCCTACAAGGCAGTTGGGCTGATCATCATTCCAAACCGCGTGCGGGAAAACAATAACGTAAAGCTTTTGAATCAGCTTTTGAAAAATGAAACTCCGGTAGTTTGCGTGGACCGGGAGCTTCCGGGCTTTGCCGGGGACACGATCTATATCGATAATGATTCCGGGCTGACGGAGCTGGTGGAAGCCATCGTCCAAAAAGGACACAAACGGATCGCCGTGCTGCTTGATACCAAGGAAGATTCGCCCGGCTCTCACATATCGAAAACAGATACGGACAGAATAGAAACGGTGAGAAAGGCTCTGCACGCTCACCACCTGGAGCTTTGCGAGGAATATATCCTGCGCACCTCCTGTGCCGACAACTCCTATCACGCCGCAATGAAGCGCTTTGCCGAAATGCCAAAACGGCCCACCGCTGTGATCACCCTATCCAGTAAGGCCACCGTTTGCGCTGTGTGCGGCTTTGTTTCTCACGGTATAAAAATTCCGGAGGACATTTTTGTAGCCGGGTATGATGATTTTCATGTTCTGGACGCATTCCGCTATTCCGTACAGTATTCTCCCGTACCGGTAGAGCTTGGCGCAGTAGCCGCCCAGACCCTTTTTAACCGTTTGGAGCCGGAAGGAAACGCTTTTCCGAGCCAGCACATCACCATTCCCTCCCGCATGAGCATTGAAGAATAAGAATTTGTACATGCGGCTTATCGGTACAAGCTCTTGGAACCCGTATTCACAGCAGAGACTTTCGTTCAAGCAGCGTCCCTGTTCAGGAATACAGGTTCTAAATTTTTTTGCCTTAATATGGAATCGGTTCCATATTCAAAGTCAAAACCCCAAGCAAATCTCTGTGCATCTTTGCAACTATTACCAAAAAGTTCCTTGAATAAAAATTAGAAATCGGGATATTGACAACGATATGTCTTTGTGATAATATGAAAACGGTTCCACAAAACCAAATTTCATTTTTAGGAGTGACAAACATGAAAAAACGCAAGGTTTTTGCCGCGCTGCTGGCAGCCGCCACGCTCTGCTCCGGGTGCTTCCTGACAGGGTGCGGCTCAGACAAACCCACAAGCAGTGGCAGCGCTTCGGCGCCCGCCCCGCAGGGCTCCGGCACATCGAAGCCCGCGGCGGAAAAGGTGACGGTAGAATACTACACCTGGGCCGATGAAGACGTGTACATGCCCGCTATTGTAGAGGCCTTTAACGCCCAGAGCGAAACCACCCAGGTAAACCTCACCATCGTGCCCTCCTCCGCCAGCGATCCGGACGCTTACGAAAATAAAATCACCGCGCTTTTGGCCGGAGGCGGCGATCTGGATCTTTTTGGCACCAGCGTGGTAAAAAACTTTGCCAAGCGCCGGGACGTGGGAAATTTAGCGGACATGACCGACGCGATCCAAGCTGCCGGAATCGATCTTTCCCGGTACGGCGAAGATTTCCAAACCACCCTGGCGGACGGAAAATGCTACGGCCTTCCTTACCGCTTCAGCGCTTACGCCCTGTTCTACAACAAGAAGATCTTTGACGCGGAGGGAGTGCCCTACCCGGAAAAGATGACCTGGGACGAATACGCCGTGCTGGCAAAGAGCCTGACGAAAACCAGGGACGACGGTACCAAGCAGTGGGGCGGATTTTTGCCCAACTGGATGGGCGAGCCGATCATGACCGTGCAGATGGGCTCCAACGTGCTGGATCCCGATTCCGGCGCCTTGAAGGAATGGCTGAGCCTCCTGAACCGGATCTACAACGAAGATGCTTCTCACATGAGCTTTGAAGAGATGAACAGCACCTCCACCGACTGGTTAAAAATATTCTTAAACGGTGATGTGGCCATGCTTCCCAACGGCGAATGGACTGTTGGAAACGCCAAGCAGGAGCTGGTCAACAATGCGGAGTTGGCGGGAAAATGCGATATGGGCGTTACCTACATGCCCCAGCCCGACGGCGTGCAGGAGCCGGCGACCATCGGTGGTCACAACACCTTTATCTTCATCAGCAGCCAGAGCAAAAAGTTTGAAAACGCCTTTGAGTTTATCAGGTTTTTGACCGGCGCCGAGGGCGCGAAGCTGCTGGCGGAAGGCGGTATGCTTTCCTCTTATACCGACGATACCATAGAGCAGGAATACCGGGAGCTTTCCGGGCTTGACAACACAGACGCGTTCTTCAATACGGAAATCCGCTACGAAATGCCCCCCACAGGAAACGGCGCGGAGGTAGACGCCATCTGGCGGGAAGAAAAGGAGCTTTGCCTTATTGGAGAAAAGAGCGTGGACGAAGCCATCGCAAGCTTTGACCAGCGCCGGACGCCCCTGCTCAGTCAGGAATAATTTCAGGCTTCATAGTAGCCAAACGACGAATAGCCGGGTCTGCCTGGTCCGGCTGTTTGTCCTGGTAATAGGAGGTCCCCTGTGGCTGTAAAATCATCTGAAAAAAGAAGAATTCGTTCTCTTCGGGAAAATTTGACCGGCTGGCTTTTTGTGCTTCCCGCTTTTCTGGGATTTCTGCTTTTTTTCTTTCTCCCGATCCTGAGCGGAGCGGTTTTCAGCTTTACCGATTTTAACGGTTTTAATCTGGATTCTCTGCAATTTGTCAAGCTGGAAAACTACAACCGGCTGTTTTCCGACGACTACTTTTTGAACGCTTTTTCCAACAACCTGATCTACGCCCTGCTCTTTACGCCCCTTACCCTGCTTCTGGCGCTGTTTTTCGCGGCTGTTCTCAACCGGGTGACCTTCGGGCGCAAGTTTTTCCGGGTATGCTTTTTCCTGCCCTACATCTCCTCCATGGTTTCCGTGGCGGTGATCTGGAAGCTGATCTTCAGCCCCAACGGCCCATTATCCTCTATGCTGATGGGTCTGGGAGTCAGCGAGCCGCCGAAATGGCTGATGTCCTCCGATTGGGCGCTGTATGCCCTGATCATCATTGCCGTCTGGAAAAATTTCGGCTACTACATGCTGATCCTTCTGGCGGGAATGCAGACCATTCCCGGCTATCTGTACGAGGCCGCGGAAATCGACGGCGCTTCCGCCTTTCAGCGCTTTCGGAAAATCACCCTCCCGATGCTCTCCCCCACCATCTTCCTCTGCATCGTGATGCTTTTGATCAATTCCTTCCAGGTATTTGATCTGGTAAATGTGCTGACCAGGGGCGGGCCGGGGTACGCCACACAGGTTCTGGTATACCGGATCTACACGGAGGCCTTCACCTATTCCCACATGGGCTACGCCTGCGCGATCTCCTACTTCCTGTTCCTGGTGGTCCTGGTGATCACCGTGATCCAGTTTGTCGGGCAGAAATACTGGGTGCATTATGAATGAAGGAGGGAAAAGTATGACAAAAACCATCCGCCTCTTAAAACGCGTTCCCTTTTACCTGCTGCTATTTGGCCTGGTGCTGGTCACGGTATTTCCCTTCCTCTGGATGATCTCCGCCTCTCTGAAATATGACGCGCAGGTGTTCACCAATCCTATCCAGTGGATCCCCGATCCCATAAACCCGGGGAATTACAGCAAGGTCTGGCAGGAGGTCCCGTTTTTGACTTTCTACAAAAACACCGCCATTGTCGCGGTATTTGGCACGGCCCTGCAGGTGCTGTGCTGCTCTCTGGCGGCCTATGCCTTCGCAAAGCTCCGCTTCTTCGGGAAAAACCTTCTGTTTCTGGCTTTCCTTGCCACCACCATGATCCCCTGGCACGCCATCATGCTGCCTCAGTATATCCTTCTGGGCCAGCTGGGTATGACCAACAAGCTGAGCACTTTGATCCTGATGCAGGGCTTCAGCGCCTTTGGGGTATTTCTGATGCGCCAGTTTTTCATGGGGCTTCCCAATGAGCTTCGGGAGGCAGGAAAAATTGACGGTGCCGGCGAACTGCGGATCTTTTTACAGATCATGCTGCCCCAGGCCACACCGGGCTTGGCAACCTTGACTATTTTTACCTTTATCGGCCAGTGGAACGATTACATTGCTCCGCTGATCTACCTGAACGATCCAAGCAAGTATACCCTGCAGCTGGGGCTGGGCATGTTTTCCGGGCAATACACCATGCAGTACGCCCTTACCATGGCAGGCACTGTATGCGCCATGGTCCCCATCTTTATCGTTTACCTGATCTTTGAAAAGCAGATCACCCAGGGCATTGCCTTTACAGGCATGAAGGGGTGACCTTTAGGAAAGGACATGATACGCCATGAAAAAAGGAGTACAGCTTTTTACCGTTCGAGACTACCTCCGCTCTCCTGAAGAGGTTTATTCCTCTCTCCGGCGGATCCGTGATATGGGCTACAATGCCGTACAGGCTTATTCCATTCCCGCCGTATCGGAAGAGGAAATGCAGGCCATGCTGGATGAGCTGGGCCTTACGGGCTGTTCCGCCGACGCCGAACTGGAAGAACTGGCGAAGAACCCCGGCGCTGTGGAAAAAGCCATAGAAAACGCACGGCTCCACCGGGTAAACGCCATCTCCATCGGCACCCTTCCGAAGGAATGGAGGGAGTCAGGGGAGGGCTACCATCTCTTCGCTCAGGAGATCAATCAGGTTTCCCGGCTGCTGGAGGGAGAGGGGCTTCATCTGCTGTATCACCCTCACGCTCTGGAGTTTTTCTCCCTGGGGCAGGGAAAAACCGGTATGGATATTCTGACGGAGGAAACCGACCCCAAGGGCCTTTACTTTGCCCTGGATACCCATTGGCTCACTGCCGCGGGCGTGTGTGTAACAGACTGGCTCCGCCGCATGCGGGGCCGCATGGATATTGTACATTTTAAGGATTACGCCATTGTAGGCGGAGCAGAACGGATAGAGGACGTGCATAAACGGTTCGCCGAGGTTGGCGAGGGAAATTTGAACTGGCCTCCCATTCTTTCGGTATGCCGGGAGATCGGCGTGGAATTTATCATCGTAGAGCAGGACGTTTGTCCCGGAGATCCCTTTGAAAGCCTTGCGGTCAGCAGCAGGAATCTGACAAAGCTGGGGCTCTAGCCCTTCCTCTCAAACCAATTTTACAGGAGATTTTGCAATATGGCATTCAGAAGAGTAAAGGCCGCCCTGATCGGCAGCGGCATGATCAGCTATAAATATTTGAACACGATCACGAAAAAGTTTCATGTACTGGAAATGGTAGGCTGTTCCGACCTGATCCCGGAGCGCTCCGCCCTTCGGGCAAAGCAGTTCGGCATACGGCAGATGACCAACGAAGAGATCTGGAACGATCCCTCCATTGAAATCGTTTTGAACACTACATACCCTCTTTCCCATTATGAAGTGACAAAACGCTCCTTGGAGGCGGGCAAGCATGTATTGACGGAAAAAATGGTGGCAGTAGAGCTCAATGAAGGAAAAGAGCTGGTGGAATTAGCCCGTTCCAAGGGACTTTTCTTCATCTCCGCCCCGGACACCTTTCTGGGCGGCGGCTGGCAAACGGCCCGCCATCTTCTGGATTCCGGCGTGATCGGAGACCCCGTTGCCGTTCATGCCGCCTGCGTCCGTTCCTATCAGGATCACAGCGAGGAGGAAGCTCTCTATAAGGCCTTCACCCTGAGCAGGGGCGGCGGCATTCCCTTTGATATGGGGGGCTATTATCTGCACAATATGGTAAATCTGTTAGGCCCTCTCAGCCGGGTAACGGGATTTATGCAGACCCGCAGGCCGCAGCGCCCTTACACCAACCCGCGCCACCCGAGGTACGGTCAGGAATTCACTGTGGATTCGCCCAATACCATGACGGCGGCGCTGGAATTTTCCGGCGGCGTGCTGGGGTCTCTGGTTTTGACCAGCGAGGGCGCTGTGGACGCGAACCCCGGAGAGGAGACCATTCCCACCAATCCGCACATTGAAATTCACGGAACTCAGGGCTCGCTGATCCTCTTTGACCCCAATCTGTTCAGCGGGGATATTTACCTTCTGCGAAACACCATAGAGGGGCCGGTAAAAATGCCCATTCTCTATCCTTTTCAGGATGAGTGCCGGGGAATCGGGGCCGCCGACCTGGCTTACGCCATTCTGAACGGCCGCAAGCCCCGGGCCGACGCCACCCTGGGCTATCACGCCTTTGAAGCGATCCACGGCATCTGGGAAAGCAGTGAAAGCGGAAAAATCCACACCATGGAATCCACCTGTCAGCGCCCGGCAGCCTTGCCGCTGCGGGCCTTGGCCGGTACTGCCTACGAAGCCATACTGGATCATTGATCCTCCAAATATTTCTCTGAACAACAGAAAAGAACCTTTCTTCTCAAAATGAGGGAAAGGTTCTTTTTCTTTAAGAAACAAGGGCGTGTTTACATTTAAGATAGGCGCACGGATCTTCGAGCAAAATTTTGCAGGATTCAAGGCGAAAAACCGTAGGATTTTTAACATAGAAGCCTGCAAAATTTGCCGAAAAGGCGTGTGCGTTAGCTTCATCTGAACACGCCCTAATGCTGAACAATTGTTCCTCTGGACATAAAACGCCGAAGGCCGCGACCTTTGCTACCCGTGGATTGCGCCCGCTTCCTTCAGTGCGGCCACGATCTCATCGGTTTTCATGCCGCGGGAGCCCTTTACCAGCACCGCATCGCCGGGCTGGAGAGCTTCCTTCAAAAAGGCGGCGGCTTCCTGGTTGGTGGCGAACCAGTGGGCCCCCTGACCGTATCCGGCGGCGATTTCCTTTGAAAGAGGCCCAATGGCCGCCAAAAGCTCCACGCCTTTTTCTCTGGCGTATTTTCCCACTGAGAAATGGCCCTCCTGGGCAAGATCTCCCAGCTCCAGCATATCCGCCAGCACAGCAGCCTTTTTTCCCGTGTTTTTCCGGGAGGCCAGTACCTCCAGGGCGCTTCGCATGGAATCCGGGCTGGCATTGTAGCTGTCGTCAATGATGGTGAGGCCGTTTGCTTCCTCGATCTGCTGCCGCATGGCGGGGGGCTTATAGGCGCCGATGGCCCGCGCGGCGTTTTCGGCGGGAACGCTGAGATAACGGGCCACCGCCATGGCGGCCAGGGCGTTTCGCACATTGTGCTGGCCGGCGGCGGGAACGAACAGCTCCTGCCGCTCTCCCCCCGGCCCCTCGCAGGTAAAAAAGGTTCCCTTATCCGCTTCTCGCAGAGAGGAAGCCCGCCAATCACACTGAGGGCTAAGGCCGAAGGCGATCACCCTGTGCTTGCCGCTCTGCTTCAGGGAGGGCAGCAGATCATCGTCTCCGTTTACAAAAAGCGCGCCGTCCTCCGGCAGATGATCGGCGATCCGTGCTTTTTCCGCCAGAATGTTTTCCCGGCTCTTCATATATTCGATGTGGGAAACGCCGATATTCGTCATCACGGCACAGGTAGGCTTTACCACGGCGGAGATCCGGGCCATTTCCCCGGGCATGCTCACCCCCATTTCCACCACGGCGGCGGTGTGCTCCTTCCGCAAGCCGCAGACAGTGATGGGAACGCCTACCTGGCTGTTCTGATTTCCGGCGGTCTTATGTACATTGTACTGCGCCGCAAGGGCCTGGGCCACCATTTCCTTGGCGGTAGTTTTCCCCACGCTGCCGGTAATGCCCACCACAGGAATGGAAAACTGGCTTCTGTACCAGGCCCCCACCTTTTGCAGAGCCGCCCGGCAATCGTTTACCAAAACCAGCGGGCCCGTGCGGGGCGCCGCTTTCTCCTCTGTAAAGGAAGCGGCCGCACCGTTTTCCAGGGCCATGCCGATAAATTTGTGGCCGTCTGTTTTCTCCCCGCGAATGGGGACGAACATTGCCCCCGCCTTTGCCTCCCGGCTGTCTGTAAAAAAGGTGGTGACCACGGTATTCTCATCGCCGCAAAGCAGGGTCCCCCCCGCGGCCTTGACAATTTCAGAAAGCTTACTTCGCATAAATCTCCTCTCCTGACGGCACGTCAGCCTGATAGAGCTATAGGCCCCTCAGGCTGACATGTTATGCTCTCAAAACTAGGCCAGCGAGCCCATGGGATCCCAGGGCTCCAGATAGATGGGCTCCTGCTCCAGCTCCTTTTGCTGCCCGGCAGTGAGATATTTCTTGTTTACTACCACCTGATAGGTGTATTCGGTGAACCAGTCGTCGCTCATTACGTAATAGCCCTCTTCGCCCGCTTCCTTGCCCCAGCTGTTTTCCACTCTCCAGCGGGTGGGGTTTCCCGCCTCGTCCAGGTTCACACCCTGGAAGACCATGGCGTGGGTCATCAGGCTTTCGCCGTAATCCAGGCGCTGGGCCTTATTCATGCCAAAGACGGTTCCGAAAAGCTCATCGACACGCAGGGCCTCCAGATCCAAAATGCCGCCCTCTCTGCTGGAGGACTGGCCTACATCGCAGCCAAACCAAACGGGGTCTCCAGCCTTCAGTTGGGCGATAGCCGCTTGTTTCAGGTCTTCTACGGGCAAGTTCAAGTACTTTACAGGACGCCCTTCCTTCACATTTCCCAGCATCTTCACAGTGTAGGTTTTGTGGTAAGGCTTATCGGCGGTGGGGGCGTTTATCAGGCTTACATACTGGCTGAGATCCCAGCCTATGTACTTCCGGAAAAATTCCGTTCCGGTCAGAGCTTCGTCCCGAATGAAGCTCTTGTTTTTGTCCCGGGCCTCAAAGGTGAAGGTTTGGGGCGGGTTTCCAAAGGCGATGCACAGCATGTTGTAAATATTGCAGAGCATCACTTCCTTCTGCTCCCGCAGCTCTTCGGCGGTTTTCCCGGCGGCGTGGGCCTCCCGGAGCTCACAGGCAAATTCCCGCAGCCGCCGGGTCATGTAAACGGTCACCTCACGGGTAGCGGAGGAACAAGCGGTCTCCGGCATGGCGTCCAGGGGAACAACGCCGTATTTTTCAATCAGATTGCAAAGCATATCCCACTGCCCGCCGTCTCCCAGGGGGTCCCGCAGCAAATGAGAGATCAGCCTGCCCTCGGTGGGCTCTTCCAGGGTATCCAGAATATTTTCCAGAAAGTAATTGGCCTTTTCCAGCTTGTCATAAAACAGGGTATAGTTCTGAGACAGCTCAAAATGCTCCAGGTTCAGCCTGCGCATTACTTCCACCCGCATGGTGTTCAGCGCGGCAAACATCCAGCACCGGCCGGAGGCCTTTTGATTCGTAATTTTCCCCGTTTCCAGCTGAATGGAAAACTGGTGGCGAACCTTCCTGCGCGCGAAGGGGTTTCCCGCAGATTTGTTGACGCCGTTGGCAGTGACCGCCAGCTGCGCCACCCGTTTCGCCGGGTCGGCGGCAAAATCCTTTTCAAAGGCGGCAAGCTGTTCTGCTGTGATCTTTTTTTCCATGGCGTTTCTCCCTTTCCCTTTTTTCTAAAAAATGATAAAAAGCGGAAGCAGGCTCCGGCTTTATACTGCCCGATTTTGCAAAAGACCTCTCAAACGGTGTTTCCCGGTGGTAAGTAACTTCACTTGACAAGGGAAGCTATAGTTTCTCAGTGCTGCTTTTCGTTTTCCAAAAGCTCCCGGATCACGACCCGCTCGTCAAAAGGATATTTCTTCCCCTCGATCTCCTGATAGTCTTCATGGCCCTTCCCCGCCAGAACGATGATATCCCCGTCCTCCGCGTGGGCAAGGCACCAGCGAATGGCTTCCCGGCGATCCGGTATTTCCAGATAGCTCCCCGCTGTTTTTTCCATGCCCACCTTGATATCCTCGATGATATCCAGCACATTTTCAAAGCGGGAATTATCCGCCGTGAGAATGGAAAGGTCCGCAAGCCTTCCGCTGACCTCCCCCATTTCATAGCGGCGCACCTTGGGGCGGTTCCCTCCCGCGCCGAACAGGCAGATCAGCCGGTGAGGCTTGTATTCCCGCAGAGTGGTAAGGATATTTTCCATGCCCACGCCATTGTGGGCGTAATCCAGCAGCAGGGTATAATTTCCCGGCACCGGAACAGGCTCTACCCGCCCCTTTACCTTCACGCTGAGAAGCCCCTGCTTCATTGCTTCCTCGGAAATACCCAGCACCTTGCAGCAGCCCATGGCCGCCAGGGCGTTATAGGCGTTAAATTTCCCCGGGATCCCCACCTCGGCGGTAAAGCCCATGGCCCCCGACACCTCAAAGGCAATGCCCAAAAGGCCGGGGCGGTTCAAATGGCGGCAGTTTTCTCCCCGCAGCCAGGCGTCTTCCGAAAAGCCGAAGGTTTTCACCTGGCAGGTATGGCCCCGCAGCATTTCCTCCAGGCTGGGATCATCCAGATTCACAACACCGGTTTCGCACATGGAAAACAGCAGCGCCTTGCTTTCCAGATATTCCCGCATATCTTTATGCTCCACGCCGCCGATATGGTCTTCGGAAAAATTGGTAAACACGCCTACGGCAAAGGGAAAGCCGTACACCCGCTTTTCCTTCAGGCCGATGGAGGAGGCCTCCATCACACAGTATTCACAGCCCTCGTCCGCCATTTGACGCAGGTATTTCTGCACTTCAAAGCTTGCCGGAGTGGTATTTTCCGTTTTGATCAGCCGTTCCCCAAAAGCCACGCCGATGGTGCCGATAATTCCGGTTTTATGCCCGGCGGCCTCCAGAATGGAACGCACCATGTAGGCGGTAGTGGTTTTCCCTTTGGTTCCGGTGATACCGATCACCTTGATATCACGCTCCGCCGGGTTCCCGAAAAAGACAGCGCTTGTCAAAGCCAGCGCTGCCTTCGTATCCGGCACCAAGATCACCTGGGCGCCGGAAGCTTCCACTGGCTCCTCCGCGAGAATGGCGGCGGCCCCGGCGGCCCCGGCTTGGGCGGCATACTGGTGCCCATCGGAAGAGGCCCCCCGCAGGCACACAAACACACAGCCCGGCCTTGCCTTTCTGGAATCATAGACCACGTCCGTTATTTCCACGTCCTGAAAGCCAGCCTCCACGTGCAGAGGGGCCAAAAGCTCTGATAACAGCATACTCCGCCTTCCTTTCTGACAAATCCATTTCATCATACGCTTTTCCCAGGGAAAAGTCAACAAAACCTCCCATAGAAAGCTTTCCTTCCCATGTATATTATACCAATATGCACGGCAAGAAATGAGCAATTATAAGAGATTGCTAAATTATAGTTTATATGATACCTCTTGGCTTTCTCGCCTGTCGGCTCGGTCGGTTCGCATCAGCGTCCCACCGGGACGCGCTCACCCCTGAAAGGGGAGCTGTCACGGCAAAGCCGTGACTGAGGGGTTCCGACCGTACAGCAGAAAAGTTAAGCTTCATGCGGGTTTTCAGCGAACTAAACCTCTCCACCACCTAACGGTGGTCCCAGAAGGTTGCAAAGCAACCTTCTTCCCCTATTCAGGGGAGGCAAGGGGTTTCTGCTGCTCGCTAACCTGCAAGTTCCAATTTGTCGAACTTGACCTTATCCTTAATTTCTCATTGCTCATTCCTAATTATCCAAAAAACAGCCGGTACAGGGTGGGCTCTACGTGGAATTCCGACATGGCACGGCGTACCTCTTCCAAGGCCTTTTGCCTGGTTTTCTCTGAAAGCTCCGGAGCCTTTACCGCCCGGATCAGGATATTTTTCGGCGTATGGGCCAGATCCACAAATTCCAAAAGCTGGGTGCGATATCCGGCATATTCCAGCAGATTGCCCCGGATCGCGTCTGTCAGCAGGGCGGAAAAGCGCTCCCCAATGATGCCGTACCGGGTCAGAAGAGAAAGTTCTTCGGTGTGCAGCTGGCGGTTCAGCTCGTGCTGGCAGCAGGGAACGGAAAAAATCATTTTACTGCCCCAGGCCACCGCGTTAAAAAGGGCATAGTCTGTTGCCGTATCACAGGCGTGAAGCGTAATGACCATATCCACTTCAAAAGGGCACTGAAAGCCGCCGATATCCCCCACCTGAAAGGAAAGCCCCTCATAGCCGTACTTTTCCGCCGCCCGGCTGCAGGCCTCGATCACATCGGCCTTCAGATCCAGCCCGATCATGTGGACGGAAAGGCCCCTGACCTGCGTGAGATAGTAATATACAATAAAGGTGAGATAAGATTTTCCGCAGCCGAAGTCGATGATGTTCAGGTGAGTGAGCTTCTGCTTTTTTACGGCATCGTCTATGATCTCCAGAAAACGGTTGATCTGCTTATATTTATCGTACATGGGCTTCAGGATCTTTCCCTCTTTGGAAAAGATCCCCATATCCACCAGCGGCTCGATCACCTGGCCCTCCGGCAGCAGGTAATTTTTCTTTCTGTTGTGAGAGGGAGGCGGCAAAGCCGCGGTTTCTCCGGCTTTTTTGCGGCTATAAAGCACTTTCCCTTTCCGCGTGATCCGCACCGCCGTTTCGCAGCCCTCCGCCCAGGCGTTCAGCTGCCGGAAAGAGCTTTCCAGCGCTTCCAGGCAAAAATCCCCCAGCTCTTCCGCCGGGATATTTTTATGAAAGACCTGCTTTTCGGTATAGCTTTCTATTTGATAGCCCGCTTCCATCCACCGGACCACGACCCGCTGATAGGGCGTCTCCCCCTGGGCCGGAATACTCAGCACAAGCTTTGAGGGCTTTGTTTCCATGAGCTTTTGAATGGCTTCCCGCAAGGTATTCATCACGTCACGCTTCCCTTCTCACAGCCAAAGGGCCGTGGAAATCAAGTACAGGGCCAGCCAGTAAAGGGCCATGATCGGCTTTTGCAGCTTTTCCCCCAAATGGGAAAATTCCGATTTTGCCACCATCATATCGGAAACAAAAAAGCTGAGCATTCCCAGGGAAAGCGGCAGATATTCCACTCTTCCAGAAAGAAGCGGCAGCGGCAGAGCCAACGCCAGGGAGGTGGATAATACCGCCACATACAGGCAGCAAAATACCGCCTGCACTCCCATTTTGGGAAGCTCCCGGCGAAACAGCAAAAGCGCCGCCAGCATGGCCGCCGCCCAAACCGGCAGGCTCCACAAAAACCGCGGGGAAAAGCTGCCCCAGGCCTCTAAAATCCAGCAAATATGCGCAACGGCAAACAACAGCATACCGGGAAGAAACTGAAGCTCCAAAAGAGCGTCCGCCGCCATACACAGCAGGAAAAACCAAAAAAAGCCGTGGACAAACGGGATTTCTCCCCGCAGGCAGAAGGCAAACCCGGCAGAGCCTGCTGCCAGAAAAGTACCAGCGCATTTGGCCACCAGGCTTTCCCGCATCAGCCTGTTCCGCCGCAAAATGAAATACAGGGCAAAGCAGGCACACCAAAGCGGCACGGCCACAAAAGAATATACGATCAGGTTCATTGCAGGCTCCTCCTTTTTACAGCTGTGTTTTTATGATTTTCCGCTTTTCAATGCCCCTCCAGGTTATCGGCGAAAGGCGCGGAGGTATTGAGATAAAACAGATACTCTCCCTCGGCGGTTTTTTGAAGACAGCAATACTGCTCATCGCTGAAATCATAGTATTGGGACAGCTTGCTTTTGAGTTCCTCCTCCGGTACGGACGTGGAAAAAATCACGGTGGAGAGGCAATCCACATGATTTCCCGTACCGGTGGTATTTCCCGTTTCCGAATACGCTTCCTTCACAACAGCGTCGGAAAGCTCCTGCCGCAGCCGGCTTTGCAGCTGTTCCGTCTGACACCGGGCGGCGGCGTGGTTGACGCACATTCCCAAAGCCTCATACCCCACAAATGCCGCGATCAGAACAGCGGGCAGCAGTAATACTGCCAGACCTGCCCTTTTGAGCCATTTCACAACGATCCCCCCTTAGGGAAAAAGCAGACTTATCCCTGCTCCAGGGCAATTACGCCGGTGCGGGTGACCTCCTTTACGCCGAAGGGCCGCACCAGGTCAAACAGGGTATCGCACTTTTCGGGATCCCCGGCGAATTTCAGGGTCACGGAGCCTTTGCTGACGCTTGCCACCTCGGCCTTCATCAGGGCGGCGATCTGATTGATCTCCCCGAAGCTCTGGGTATCGCAGCCGATGCGCACCAGCATCAGCTCTGCCCTCACCGCATCCGTGCCCAGAGAGCGCACCTTGATCACGGGAATGATCTTATTGAGCTGCTTTTCCACCTGTTCCAGAATGTAATCGTCTCCCTGGCCCACAATGGTCATGCGGGAAACGCCGGGATTCTCCGTGGCACCCACCGCCAGGCTGTCGATATTATAGCCCCGCCGGGAAAACAGCGACACCACCTTAGACAGCACGCCGGGCCTGTTTTCCACCAGTACGGAAAGCGTGTATTTCATAACCCATCACTCCATTTTTCGCAGACTGCGCTGAAAGCCGTTTTTCAAACGCTGGGCGTTTCCGGGTCTACCCGGCAGACCAGCACATAGGGCGTGGGGCTTGCCAGCATTTCCCTGGCCAGCTCCTCCGCCTGAGCGTTGTTCTCCGCCAGGGCCGCCGGGATCCCATAGGCCCTGCAAAGCGCCACAAAATCCGGGTTTCCGTCCATGTGGGTGGCGATATGCCGCCCGCCATACCGAAGATTCTGATATTCCCGTACCATACCCAGCCGGCGGTTATCCATCACAATGATCTTCAGCTGCGCGTGGCAGGCGCACACCACCGCAAGCTCGTTCAGGCTCATTTGAAAGGCCCCGTCCCCGCAGACGGCCACCACCTGCCGCCGGGGCTTCGCCAGCTTCGCCCCCAAGGCGGCGGGAAGGGCATAGCCCATGGTCCCCAGGCCGCCGCTAGTAAGGAAGCGCCCTGACCGCTGGGTGAAATTGATGGCCGCCCAGATCTGGCACTGGCCGGGGTCGGCGGCCAAAATAGCGTCCTCGTCCATCAGGCCGGAAAGGGCGCGCAGAAAGGAACGGGGCTCCACCGCGTCCTCCCGGTCCTCCCCTCTTGGGACGAACTGGTTCTTATATTGCAGCACCTGCCGCCGCCACTCCCGAAAATCGCCGGGTTTTATCTGCTCTGTCAACGCAGTCAGCACCTGGCGGATATCGCCGACGATGGGAATATCCACCCGCATGTTTTTCCCGATCTCCGCCGGGTCCACATCGATATGAATGATTTTCGCCTGCTCCGCAATCTGATTGGGCAGGGCAATGGCCCTGTCCCCCACCCGGGCGCCGCAGAGCAGGATCAGATCCGCTTCGCCGATGGCACGGTTGGCAAAGCTTCTGCCAAATTTTCCGATCATGCCCAAATAGGCGGGCTCCTCCTGCTGCGGCAACAGGCCCCAGCCGCTGCCGGCGTTGGACATAGCCCCCAGGCCCATCATGGTGGAGACCACCGGGATCCCGGTTTTTCCGGCAAAGGCGTTCATCTCCTCCCGGGCCCCGGCCAGCACCACGCCGCCGCCGCAGCAGATCACCGGGCGCTTTGCCTCGCCGATGGCCTTCACCGCCTTCTTGATCTGCATGGGGTGCCCTGCCAAATTGGGTTTATAGCCGATGATATCTGCTTTTTCAGGATACTGAAACCGGGGAATCAGCTGCTCCTGCACGTCCTGAGGCACATCGATGAGCACCGGGCCCGGCCGCCCGGTGGCGGCAATGTGAAAGGCCTCCCGAAATACCCGGGGTAGCTCTTCGGCGGAAGTCACCAGATAGCTGTGCTTTGTAAAGGACTCGCAGGCCCCGGTGATATCCGCCTCCTGAAACACGTCCCGCCCCAGCAGCTCCAAATTCACCTGGCCGGTAATGGCGATGATGGGAACGGAATCCATAAACGCCGTGGCGATCCCCGTGATCAGATTGGTGGCGCCGGGGCCGGAGGTAGCGATACACACGCCGGGCTTTCCCGCCGCCCTGGCATAGCCCGAGGCCATGTGGGCGGCGTTCTGCTCGGAACGCACCAGCACATGGCGGATCGAAGAGCCGTACAAGGCGTCGTAAAAAGGGCAGATCGCCGCGCCGGGATAGCCGAAGGCGATTTCCACTCCCTCAGCTTCCAGGCATTTTACCATTACTTCCGCTCCGCTTATCAAATGAGATCCCTCCGCTCTGTGCCTCCATGAAATTCAGGGCTGTTTCCCGTTGTCATAACGTAAAATTTATTTTTGAAATAGGAATTGGTCACTTCACGCTCCACACGAAAGCCGCAGCGCTCATAGACCTTGACGGCCCTCTTGTTAAAGCAGGCTACCGACAGCCGAAAGCTCCGGGCGGAAAACTGCTTCCTGCCGAATTCCATTCCCAGGCGTACAAATTCCTCCCCCAGCCCTTTCCCGCAAAGTTCCGGGCGCAGACCCAGGCCGAGATCCAGATGATCTCCCTCATAGACATTTGCTTCCACCGTGGGAATTCTGGCATCCGCCCCAAAATGGAAGTGCCCTATCAGCTTCCCCTCCCGGTCCAGGCAAGCGAAGGCCTCTCCCTCCGGGTAGTCCGTCCGCCCGTTCCTGTTATAAAACGAACATTCGCCTTCATAGCGCCAGAAGGCCATTTCCCCGGCATAAGCCGCCGTCATGGGCACAATGTTTCCGTACATCACAGCTTCCTCCCGTGAGAGCACCCGGCAATATCGCATTGGGCCGCGGCGTTTAAATCCATGCCCGCCGTATTTCCCGCAAGAAATTCATAATACCCCTGGGAAGCGATCATGGCGGCGTTGTCCCCGCAGAGGCTCAGCTCCGGCATATAGAGCTTTTTCCCCGTTTTTTCACAAAGGGAGAGAAGCTCCCTGCGCAGCAGACGGTTGGCGGAAACGCCCCCGGCGATAACCAGCTTTGTTTCCCCGGTCATTTCAGCTGCTTTTTGGAAATTTTCCGTGAGGCAATTTACCACTGCCCGGCGGTAAGAGGCGCACAAATCGGGAACGCTTACCTCTTCCCCTTTTTGGGAAGCGTTGTGCAGCAGATTGATCACCGCCGTTTTCAGCCCGGAAAAGCTGAAATCCAGCGGCGCGCCCTCCACCCTGGGGTGGGGCAGCCGGTAGGCTCTGTCGTTTCCCCCTTCGGCGATCTTATCCAGCTCCACGCCGCCGGGATAGGGGATTCCCATGGCCCGGGCGGCCTTGTCAAAGGCTTCTCCCGCCGCGTCGTCTCTGGTACGTCCCAGCACCTGAAGTTCCGTATAGTCCTTCACCTGAATGATATGGGAATGCCCGCCGGACACCACCAGGCAGAGGAAGGGGGGCGTAAGCTCCGGAGAAGTCAGGTAGTTTGCCGCGATATGCCCCCGCAGATGGTGTACGGGCACCAGGGGGAGCCCAGTAGAAAGGGACAGGCCCTTGGCGAAATTCACCCCCACCAACAGCGCCCCGATGAGTCCCGGCGCACAGGTAACGGCAATGGCGTCCAGTTCCTTCCAGGTTTTTCCGCTTTGCTCCATGGCCTCCCGTACCACACCCACTATGGCCTCGCTGTGGCGGCGGGAAGCGATCTCCGGCACCACGCCGCCGTAGATACGGTGCTCCTCCACCTGAGAGGCGATCACAGAAGACAAAATCTTTCTGCCGTCCTCCACCACCGCAGCGGCGGTCTCGTCGCAGGAGCTTTCTATTCCTAAAATTAGCATATACGATCTCCTATTCAAAGCCTTGATTCTTCTGGTTTTCTTCCGAAAAATATTTCGTGAAAATCAATCCGTCCTCCTGCGGGGCGGTATAGAAATTTTTTCTGCGCCCGGCTTCCTGAAAGCCCATGGCTTGATATAAGGCAATGGCTTCCCGGTTTGAGGCGCGCACCTCCAGGGAAAGGAATTCGCCGTTTCGCCGTTTTGCCCTGTTCTCCAGCTCAAGCAGCAGCGCTTTGGCCACGCCCTGCCGCCGGTGCTCGGGGAATACGGCGATATTATCCAGATAGCACTCGCCCCAGGCGCAGTGCATCCCGGCATAGCCCAGAACTTCCTTTTCCTCCACCGCCGTTAGAAAGACGGCCGCCGGGTTTTCCAGCTCTTCCACCAGCGCTTTCCTGCTCCACGGGCGGGAAAAGCAGAGCTGTTCCAGCTCCGCCAGCGCCGCTGTATGTTCGGCTGTCATGGGAATGATCTCCATACTCTCCCGCTTTCCAAAAATTCAGGAAGCGTCCTGTTCAAAGGGAAGCAGCTTTTGCACGCATTCCTGAAAGAAAATTTTTAATTCTTCCCGCAGCTTGTCCCGGCAGACCCGGTAGGCCTCCAGGTCCTGCCCGAAGGGATCTTCAATATAGCTGGGAATATAGATCTTTTGCGCCGGGACGCCTGCTTGCTCCAAAATGTAGCCATGGGTCTTCGACATGGTAAAAAAGAGATCCCACACCGGAATTTCTTCCCCGGTGATGCGCCGTGCCTCGTGGCCGGAAATAGAAACGCCGATCTCCCGGCAGGCTTCTATGGCGTTTTCCGCCGCCGGGGCCCCCTCCACCGCGGAGAGCCCGGCGCTTTGGCACAGCACCTTTTCCTCCAGGCCTTTTTCCCGCATCATCTGGCGAAAAACTCCTTCCGCCATGGGACTTCTGCAAGTGTTGCCGGTACAGACAAATAATATTTTCATGGTTCGCTGAACCCTTTCCGATTTCCGTTAAATTTGCTTTTCCTTATGCTAATGTTCAGTATACCATTATCCCTTCCGGCTTTCAAGGTTCAGTATGAAAGTAAAAAGTGTTTTCCATAACGCCGGATCGATCAGCACTTCTAAGAAACCGAAGGGCGGCATATAACTTGTCTATCACAGCATGATTTTTCAGAAAGCGAGGTGAGCCGCCATCGAAGCGTTGACGTTGGCAGAGGGCGAGCTGTTCATTTCCGACCTGGGAGAAAACAAAGAGATCTCCGTGGACGGACAGCCTGCCCGGCTCGGCAGGTACGCCGCGATCAAAAGCTCCTCCAACGGACAATTCCGCGTTGTGGAGGTAAGCTCAGATCTTCAGCACCTGCTGGAAAAATACGGACTTGAAAAACAATCGATAGGAAGGGTCACACACAGATGGAAGTAATGTTTCAGGATCTGATCACTTCGATCGGCGTTTCCGTTCAGGAAGCCAGAAGAGCCATAGAGGACGCCGCTATGGAGCTGTATTTTCAGGGGTATGAAAAGGACAGTGCGGATCAACCGGTATATACCCCTATTCAAAGACGCATTCGGCTTCCTTTGGGAACGGCCTCCGGCAAAATTTTGGAGGTTCCCGTTACAGCCCTATATCACCACAATGTGATGGAGCTGGACAGCGTCACTGTCAAACTGAAATTTCTGCCGGGCGGGTTTTCTCAGAGCGGGGAAAAGAAGGATCTGCTGCTGGATATCAAGTCTCCAGAAAACGAAGAAGAGCCGGAGCTTCCCTACAGCGAGCTCTCCCTCTCTTTTCAAAGCGCCTCCGCCCCGGAGGGAATGGCCCGGGTCAACGAGCATTCCCTCAAGCCGCTTCCCTGAGTTCTTTTCCCGCAAACTACAATTCGATCTGAAGAAAGGAACGAAACCGTATGCAAAATCAAATGACAACCTCCGCAGCTAATGATGTTACAGAGGCCTTTGCCGGTCTGCCCCTGGGTCTTCTGGTCTGCCAGCCCATTTTAGAGGTGGCGAAGGGGCAGCTTGCCCTGTGCCGGGTTTACATCGACCAACTGCTGGAGCTGGCGTATGTAGATCCCAGCGATACCAGCAAGGGTACCCGCACGATCTCCTTTACCTTTGACCGGCTGATCATCGACAAGGTCACCGGCAAGGAAACCACCAAAACCATGACGCTGAACGTGCCGCTGATCTCCCTGGTGCCCATGCCGGCCTTTACCATGGACGAAACCACTGTGGATTTCAATATGGAGGTAAAGGAAGCTGCCGTGGACACCAACGATTCCTCCTCCAGCCTCTCCACCACGGAAAGCTTCAATTTCTGGGGCTGTAGCGCCTCCATTACCGGAAATGTATCGGCCAACAATTCCCACACCAGAAGCACAGACAGCACCGCCAAATACACCATTCACGCCAGAGCGGTGCAGCAGCCGCCCACAGAGGGCATGGCAAAGCTCACCTCGCTGTTTGCCTCCAGCATAGAGCCCTATGAAAAGACGCAGTGAGACAAGGACAGCACCGCACGATTCTAAGCGGTATTGTCCCGGATAGGAGAACCCCATGCGTTTACCGCCCATTGACAAATTTCCGCCGGAAAGAGATCCCGCCCATGCCAACTGGCAGGATCTGTTTTCCGTTCCGAGCAGGCCAAGTCTGCCCAGCGTTCCTCAGGCGCAAAGCACCGAAACCGGCGCAGACGCCCTTTACCGCTATCTGTACCCCATTGATCCCCGAAAAAATGACCGCGTCGTGATCGGCGTACATACCAGGGGGACCCAAACCGCCCCCAAAAAGCATTTGAAGCCTATTTATGACCTGGCGGGGCTTCCTTTTTGCTGCCACAGCTGCGGTGCGAAAATCCCGGAGATCGTTGCCAATAACAATGGCTGTCCCACCCCCACGGGCCTGTATTCCCTGATTGGCGATCACCAGCCGCCTACCGTAATCTATGAGCTGCTGGCAAACCCCGGAAAGCTGGCAAATTCCATTTTCGGAAAGCTGGGCCGCGCGGCCTTTCTCATTCAACAGAACGACCCGCCTCTGACCCTTTACGAATTTAAGGTTGACGGCATTCTCTTTCAGACCAATTCCCGTGACCTGTCGGTATGGCTTTCCCACCAGGAGCCCCGAGCTGTTTCCTATGGCTGCTCCGACCAATTTTTGTACCCCCACTGCGAAGCATGCAGTAACGCCCAGGGGAGACAGCTTTGGTGATAGTAGTTGTTAGTCGTTAGTTGTTAGAGAAGGGCGGCGAGCCGCCGCGGGCACTCGTGGAGCTACTTGGTGCAAAAGGACAAATTCTGACCCGACCGGGAGCAGAACGCTAAATTGGAATTTGTAAGGCTAACGAACAGCAGAAACTTCTTGCCTCCCCTGAATAGGGGAAGAAGGTTGCTTTGCAACCTTCTGGGACCACCGTTAGGTGGGGGAGAGGTTCCAGCTCGCTACAAACCAGCACAAAACCTGCATTTCCCAACTCTCTGCCCAGAACCCCTCAGTCACGGCTTTGCCGTGACAGCTTTCTACGCTGTCGCTTCGGTCGGTGCTGGGCGTGCCCCACCGGGGCACAGCAACCGAGCCGACAGGCGAGAAAGCCAAGGGTAACTGCTAAACTGTAATTTACCGGGCGTTGCTTGCAACACTTGTGCCCCTGCCCTTCCTTGCTCATTGCTAATTTCTCATTGCTCATTATGCACAGCAACGCCACCACCGTCTGGCATCTAACATCCAGCATCTAAAAGGCGGGGACTGCGGTAAAACGCCGCAGTCCCTTGCTGTTATGCTTCTTTCCGGTATATCAAAAAATCAAAAGAGATCTCGGTGGAAAAGCCCGTTGTTTGCGCGAGGCGCTGACCGCCCTCCACATCGGTTTTCCAGTAGTAGGGGGTCATGGCAAAGAGATCCAAAGCCGTTTGGGCGTTTGGGATTTGAATCTCTCTTTTTACCTCCTGCCGGGAGACAAAGGAAAAGCCCGGGTATTCCGTGTCCTGCCGCTGGTTCTCATAGGGACGCTCATAGAGAATTTCCTTAAGTCCCAGCAAATGCCGTTCTCCCGGCACGGCATAGAGGAAAAATCCGCCAGGCTTTATCACCCTCAGAAATTCCTCCTGGGCCAGGGGAGAAAACACATCGATCAGCAGGTCGCAGGAGCCGTTAGCCATGGGAATGGAAAAGCTGCTGGACACAGCAAAGGAAATGCCCTTATATTTCCCCGCCGCCGCTTTCACGGCCGCCTTGGAAATATCAAAGGCGCAAAGCAGCGCTTCCGGGAAGGCTCTTTGCAGCGCTTCGGTATAATAGCCCTCCCCGCAGCCAGCGTCTAAAATCACAGCGTCTTTCGGGCTGATCGCCACTTCCTTCAGGCAGTCCGCCGCCAGACCGCACAGCGCGTCCCGAAAGCATTCGTAATAGCCCGCTTCCAGAAACCGGCGGCGGCTCTCCACCATCTCTTTCGTATCGCCCGGAAGCTTTGAGTGCATTTTGTGGGAAAGCAGCAGGGGCAGATACCCCTGCCGGGCCCGGTCAAAGCTGTGGCCCAGGGCGCAGGCCGCTCCCCGCTCTCCAGCTTCCAGCTTTCCGCCGCAGACAGGACAGCAAAATCCGATTTTTTGTGAGCTTATGGCCATGTTTATCCCTTCGCGTCGTACCAGGTTTTTCCCTCGTGAGCGTCCGCCACCATGGGGACGGACAGCTCTACCGCCCGCTCCATTTCCTCTGTCAGCAGCCGCTTTACCTGCTCCGCTTCTTCCTCAGGGCATTCTACGATCAGCTCATCGTGCACCTGCAAAATCAGTTTCGCCTGAAGCTTCTCCCGCTCCAGCCTGGTGCTGACACGGATCATGGCGATCTTGATCACGTCCGCCGCCGCGCCCTGAATAGGCATGTTCCGGGCTACCCGTTCCCCGAAGGCCCGCATGTTAAAATTGGTGCTGCGAAGCTCCGGCAGATAGCGCCTGCGTCCGAAGATCGTTTCCACAAAGCCGTTTTCCCTGGCTTCCTCCGCCACCCGCTTCATATAATCGTCCACGCCGGAATAATTTTTCAGGTATTCCTTGATATATTCCCCGGCCTCCTTGACGGAAACCCCGATATCCTTGGAAAGGGAAAACGCGCCGATGCCGTAAACGATGCCGAAATTGACCGCCTTTGCCCGGCTGCGCATTTCCGGCGTTACCATTTCCTGGGGCATGTTGAACACCCTGGCGGCCGTGGAGGAATGGATATCCCGGCCCTCCAGGAAGTCCTCCCGCATGGCGCTGTCGTTGGCCACATGGGCCAGCACCCGCAGTTCGATCTGGGAATAGTCGGCGTCCACCAGCACCCCGGTCTCCGCCGCGAAAAACTTTCTGAGCTCTCTGCCAATGGCAGTGCGCACCGGAATGTTCTGCAAATTCGGCTCCGTGCTGGAAATGCGCCCGGTACGGGTCTCCGTCTGGTTGAAATTGGAATGGATACGCCCGTCCGGGGCGATGACCTTCAAAAGCCCGTCGCAGTAGGTGGACTTCAGCTTTGCCACCGTTCGATACCGAAGCACCTGGTCTACCACCGGGTGGAGATACCGCAGCTCTTCCAGCACATCGGCGTTGGTGGACCAGCCGCTTTTCGTCTTTTTCCCGTGGGGCAGGCCCAGCTTGTCAAACAGCGCCTCTCCCAGCTGCTTGGGAGAATTGATGTTGAATTCATAGCCCACCTGCTCCACAATGGAATCGTGCAGCTCCGTGACCTGGCGCTCCATTTCTTTTCCGTAGGTTTCAATACTGTCCCGGTCCACGTAAAAGCCCACGTGCTCCATTTGCGCCAGCACGTAAGCCAGAGGGATCTCAATGGTCTCCAGAAGCTCTCTCTGCTGATTTTCATCGATGGCTTTCCGCAGCGCCCCGCACAGCTTCGGCATAACGGCGGCGGAGACCAGCACAGCTTCTTCCAGCTCCGGCAGGGCCACGCCATATTCCGCCGCCAGGCGGGGCACGTCGTAGCCGGAAGCGGAGGGGTTCAGCAAATAGCCTGCCAGCGCGGTATCAAAGGCCGTGCTTTCCATTTTGCAGCCCAGCTCCAACGCCTTCCGGTGCAAAAGCTTTGTATCGTGGGTATATTTTTTGATCCCCTTATTTTGAAAGAAGGCCCGGAGAAAGGCTTCGTCCGGCGAAATCCGGCACAGCTCTCCCCCGAAGGAAAAAACCAGGGTTTCCAGGGCCGCGCCCTCCCACCCACAGGCAAAGAAGGCCTCGCCCTCGTCCTCCAGCCGGGGCAGCAGGGAAGCGCCATCGGAAAGCTCGTTTATTTTGGGAAGCTCCCCGGAGGAAGCCGCTTCTCCCGCCGGAGCGCTTCCGGCGGTAAGGCCGAATTTTTCCAGGAGGGAAAAGAGCTCCAGCTTTACCATGGCCGCCGCCGCCTTCTGAGGCTCCCCTTCCGTTTTTACATAATGGGAAAGCTCGGTATCAATCGGCGCGTTTTTCCGAATGGTTCCCAAATCATAGCTCAAAAAGGCGTTATCCCTGGATTTTTCCAGCTTATCCCGAGTACCGGGCTTGATTTCCAGCTCCGCCAGATGGTCGTAAATATATTGCACGCTGCCGTATTTTTGAATCAGTTCCCCCGCGCCCTTGGGGCCGATGCCCGCCACGCCGGGAATACAGTCGGAGGAATCGCCCTGAATGGCCTTCAGGTCGATCATCTGGGCGGGCGTTACGCCGTATTCCTCCATCAGCTTCTTTTCGTCATACAGGGTCACTTGGGGCTGGCCAAACTTGGTAGTGGCCAAACGCACGGAGGTGTCCCGGGAAACCAGCTGCAGGCTGTCCCGGTCTCCGGTGGCGATCAGGCAGGTATCTCCCCGCCCCTCGCAGGCCGCTGCCAGAGTTCCCAAAATATCGTCGGCCTCCCAGCCCTCACAGGAAACGATGCGGTAGCCAAGGCTTGTCAGCAGCTCCTGCAAAACGGGAAGCTGCCCCGCAAGCTCCGGGGGCATGCCCTTGCGGTTGGCCTTATAGCCCGCGTACTGCTTGTGCCGGAAGGTGGGGGCCTTCCGGTCAAAGGCGATGGCCACGGCGTCGGGCTCCGTTTCGTCCAGCAGCCGCCGGAGCATGGTGAGAAAACCGTAAATGCCGTTGGTGAATTCCCCGTTTTTGGTAGAAAGCAGCTTGATGCCGTAAAAGGCACGGTTCAAAATGCTGTTGCCGTCCAGTACCAGCAGCTTCATAAAATATCCTCTCTCTCTTCAGGTTCTTCCGTATTTTTCCGATACAGCTCTTCCAGCAAAGCGTCCAAATCGGCCAGGGTGGAAAGCTGCCCTGCCCGGCGGCGAAGCTCCGCCGCGCCCCGAAGGCCGTGAACATACCAGCCCACATGCTTTCTGGCCTCCCGCATGCCTCGCTCTTCCCCTTTGTACTCGCACAAAAGCCCGATATGCTTTCGTATGACCACAACGCGCTCGGCCACGCCGGGCGGCGGCAGGATCCGGCAGGAATCTGTGAGATAGGCGTTGATTTGCCGGAAGATCCACGGGTTTCCCAGAGCCCCCCTGCCCACCAGCACCATATCGCAGCCGGTCTGCTCCAGCATTTGGCAGGCGGACTGCGCCCCGGTCACGTCTCCGTTACCGATAACGGGGATCTTCACAGCTTCTTTGACCTGCCGGATAATTCCCCAGTCGGCTTTTCCCTGATACATCTGCTCCCTGGTGCGTCCGTGAACGCTGATGGCGTCCGCGCCCGCCGCCTCGCAGGCCTTTGCCACCTCCACGGCATTCACGGTGTTTTTATCCCAGCCTGCCCGAATTTTTACGGTAACAGGCACGGTGACCCGCTTTTTCAGGGCGGAAACCATGGCCGCGCACTTTTCAGGGTCCTTCAACAGCGCGCTGCCCGCCCCGTTTCCCGCCACCTTTGGCACAGGACAGCCCATGTTGATATCAATGCCGTCCGGCTTCAGAGAAAGCAGCTTCTCCCCTGCCAGGGCCATGGTTTCCGGGCTTTCTCCGAACAGCTGCAAAAATACCGGCCGGTAGTCCCGGCTCAGGTCGGCCAGCGCCGCCGTTTTTTTATCTCCGTATTCCACGGCCTTGGTGCTTACCATTTCCGTTACAGTGTACGCCGCGCCGAATTCCATACAGATTCTGCGGTACGCAGTGTCCGTTACCCCCGCCATGGGAGCCAGCGCCGCTTTTCCCTCTATCTCCAGTGCTCCAAGCTTCAACACAGTCCCTCCGCTTCCTGTACAGATCCTAAAAGCTTTTTGTCTATGGCTTATTTCAGCACCTTGGAAAACACCATTTGAGAACTCTCGGAAAACTTCAAGCCGGCTTCTCTGGTGTAGTCCTGCTCTTCCAGGGTCAGCCCGTAGGAGGGCAGGAATTCCTTCAGAAAATAATCGGCCTCCGGCAGCCCCATGGCCCCGATGGATTTCAGAATGGTCTGCTCAGCCTTGCTGAAATCCCGGTTGCCGCTGCGCCGCTCCTCCACGCATTTGATCACAGCGGAAATTTTATCCGCCGCCTTTACCAGGGTCTTCAGCTCCTCGTCCCGGGGGCCGTCCATGGTCATCAATTCCCTGTAAGCGGGCCGAAGCTCCTTCGGCAGCATGGAGACCAGATGCTCCACCGCCCGATCCTCCACCTCGGCGTAGGCTTTCCGAATTTCCTCAGAATGATACTTCACCGGCGTGGGCATGTCCCCGGTAATGATCTCGGAGGCGTCGTGAAACATGGCCAGCACCGCCGCCCGTTCCGGGTCGTAGCTTTTTCCGAATTTTTCATTGCCTAAGGACGCCAGCGCATGGGCCACCAGCGCCGTTTCCAGGCTGTGCTCGCACACATTTTCCCCCCGGGTATTACGCATCAGCCCCCAGCGGGTGATATATTTCATACGGGAAAGCATCGCAAAAAAATGATACATGCCATCAAATCCTTTTTCGTAAGTAAAAATCCCTTGCCCTGATTCAGAATTCAGTATCCAGAGTCCAGTATTTAGTATATCACCCCCCGAAAAAAACGGCAAGGTACGTTTTTCTTTTCACAGGTTTCTTATTGGGAAACTTTTTTTACATAGAAGTAGCTTTCCTCTCTCTTGTATTTTACCCCTCCGCCACCTATAATAAAAGAGATGAGCAGGAAAGAACAAAAGCAGAACGCTGAATTATAGTTTAATACCCTTAGGCTCCCCTTGTTTACAAGGGGAGCTGTCAGCCGATAGGCTGACTGAGGGGATCGGAAGCTAACGATTCTATGCCGCTTTCTGCGTAAGCCCAATCCCTTCCACCGCCTACCGGCGGTCCCCGCAGACTGCGAAGCAGTCTGTTTCCCCTCTATAAATAAGGGGAGGCAAAGGGCAGATAAATTCCAATTTATCTGCTTCTTAACGGTCGGGTCAGTGATTAACTTCCCGCACCAAACAGCTTCACGAGCGTTGTAACCAACGCTGCAAATCCCAACTTAGCAAACTTTGCCCTTAAAATGCTCATTCCTCTATATGAAAGGGCGGGAGATGAGTCTTATGAACAAAAAAGACCTTGGCCTTGGCGGGGTCGTTACCGAATACCGCCGGAAACGTGGCATTACCCAGGAAAAACTGGCGGAGCACATGGGTGTTTCCAAGGCCTCCGTTTCCAAATGGGAAACCGGCGCTACCTATCCCGATATCACCCTGCTTCCTAGGCTTGCCGCTTTTTTCGGTCTCAGCGTTGACGAGCTTTTGGGCTATGAGCCGCAGCTGACAAGGCAGGAAATTCGGAAGCTGTACCATGAGCTCTGCCTTCGCTTTACCTGTGAGCCCTTTCCCACTGTGCTGGAAGCCTGCCGGGAAGCAGCCAAAACCTATTTTTCCTGTTTCCCTCTTTTGCTTCAAATAGCCTCTTTACTGCTCAATCATTTCATGCTGGCGAATACCCCGGAGCAGGGGCTGGCGGCCATTCAGGAGGCTCTAGCGCTGCTTCAGCGGATCAGGCGGGAAAGCCGGGAGCCGGAGCTTCTCACACAAGCCGCTGATCTGGAAGCCCTTTGTCTGCTTCAGCTGGGCAGAGCGGAGGAGGTTTTTTCCCTGCTGGGCACAGCCTCCATGCTCCGCATGCCCTCCGAGCCCCTGCTTTCGCAGGCGTATCAGGCCATAGGAGAGCCCCGACAGGCGAGAAAGCTGCTGCAGGCCGGGATCTACCAATCGGTTTTAGAGCTGATCTCCCTGTTAAACGCCTACCTGGAATACCGGGGAAATTCCGATACGTTCCGGGAAACCTGCCGGCGCGCCCTTGCCGTGAGCGAGGCATTTCAGCTGGAAACCCTTCACCCCGCTATCCTGCTGGCCCTGTACCTCACCGCCGCCCAGGGATTTCTCAGCCTGGGAGACAAGGAAGCCGCCCTGGAGCTGTTGGAGCGCTATGGGGCTCTCGCTTCCTCTGAGATTTACCCCATCCGGCTTCATGGCGACTCTTATTTTGATCTACTGGACGAGTGGCTGGAGGAAACCCTCCTGCTGGGCTCCGCCCCGCCGAGAAACGACCAGTTCATTCAAAAAGACATTGCGGAGGCCCTTACGAAAATCCCCGCTTTTACTCCCCTGCATTCCGAGCCCAAATTTCAGGCGCTTTGCAGCCGCCTGCACAAGGAGATGACTCTATGAACGCAATTTCCAGCAACGAGCTTTCCAAAACCTATCCCAGCGGCGCCCGGGCGGTGGATTCCCTGGATCTTTCCCTGGAGCCGGGCGAAGTATTCGGCTTTTTAGGCAGAAACGGCGCGGGAAAAACCACCACCGTCAAGCTGCTTACCGGTATGCTTTCCCCCACCTCGGGCGGCAGCCGGGTCTTTGGCATCGATCCTGCGGCGGCCCCGGAGCAGGTGCATGCCCTGTCCGGCATCGTCACAGAGCACGCCCAAATGTACGACCATTTGACCGGCCTGGAAAACCTGCTGTTTTATGGCGCAGTATTCGGCCTTTCCCCCGAAAAATGCAAGGAGAGAAGCCGCGCCCTGCTGGAACGGCTGGAGCTGGCAGGCGCCGGGGAGAAAAAGCTTTCCGCCTATTCCACCGGTATGCGGCAGCGGCTTTCTTTAGCTCGGGTACTGCTCCACGAGCCCCGGGTGCTGTTTCTCGACGAGCCCACCTCCGGGCTGGATCCGGAAAGCGCCCGAAATATCCACAGCCTGATCCGCACCCTGGCGCAGGAGCGGGGAACCACCGTGTTTCTCTGTACTCACCAGCTTCGCTATGCTCAGGAGGTCTGCACCCGGTACGGGCTGATGGACGAGGGCAGGCTTCTGGCGGAGGGAACGCTTGCCCAGCTCCGCTCTCAGATCTGTCCCGGTGTCACGGTAAAGCTGCGGGCCTCGGACATTCCCGCCGGGCTGCCCGGCAAAAAGACAGCGCCGGACACACTGGAGCTTACTGTTTCCGAAGAGGAAGAAATCCCCCGGCTGGTACGCCGGGTGGTGGAAGCAGGCGGCGATGTATACCATGTTTCCGCCCAGCTGCCCACCCTGGAAGAGATCTATTTCAAGCTGACCGCCAAAGCCTGAAATTATGACAGCTCACCATACTGGTTGTTAGTTGTAAGTAATTAGTTGTTAGAAGGACGAGATTCTTCATCGCTATGCTCCTCAGAATGATAGGGTAAGAGCAGGAGTGTTCCTGTCTAGCAACTAACTACTCATGACTAACAACGAAAGATTGAAAGAGGAATTTATGATGAAATCAAAGCTTCCCATGCTGGCCATACTCAAAAAGGACTTTCGCGGCGTTGCCGCCAACAAGCGCATGTTTGCCGCCCTGTGGGCAGTTCCGCTGGTATTCACGGCTTTTCTGCCCGCGCTGTTTCTAGTGGTTTTACGTTTTCTGCCTCAGGACGCGGGAGAGCTTCAAAAGCTTCTCACACTGCTGCCGGCGGAAAAGCAAAGCGGCGAGATAGAACCCACCCTGCTGGGGCTGTTTCTAAACTATCTTCTGCCCGTGTTTTTCCTTTTGATCCCCATTATGGCCTCCTCCATTATGGCTGCCACCTCCTTTGTGGGAGAAAAGGAAAAGCGCACCCTGGAAACCCTGCTGTACGCGCCCCTGACGCTGCGGCAGATCTTTCGCGCCAAGGTGCTGGCCTCCTTTCTGCTCAGCATGCTGGTGTCCTTTCTCTCCTTCTTTGTCATGCTTCTGGTTCTGGAAGCAGGCTCCTTTCTGCTGTTTCAGCAGCTGATCCTGCCGGAGGTTTCCTGGGCTCTTATCATGCTGCTGGTTTCCCCCGCCGTTTCCCTCATCGCCATCACCCTGATGGTGCGGGTCTCCGCCAAAGCCCAAAGCGTGGAGGAAGCCCAGCAGGGCGCAGTATTTCTGATCCTGCCGATCCTCTTGCTGTTCGTAGGCCAATTCAACGGCGTGATGCTTCTCAGTGCCTGGCTCCTGCTTTTGATCGGCGTTGCCTGCGCCGGACTTGCCGTTTTGCTCTTCCAAAGATCGCTGAAAAATTTCCAATACGAAATTCTTTTGAAATAGAGGAATAAACCGGCGCACCGTTCAGCGCTGCGCTTTCATGAATCGCCACAAAAAAGACAAGCCGGGGAAAAATCTGCCCGGCTTGTCCCTTTGCGATGGTCCGTTTTTGTTACGCGGCGTTCCTCTGAGCTTCCTTTTCCCGTTGGATCGCTCCCCTGCACTGTTCCAGCATGGTTTCGGCAAAAATTCCGTACCCCATGGTGGGGTCATCTGTAAACACATGGGTCACAGCGCCGCAGAGCTTGCCGTCCTGCAAGATAGGGCTGCCGCTCATGCCCTGCACGATGCCGCCGGTCAGCTCTAAAAGCCTGGGGTCTGTCACCTTCAGGATCAAATTCTTGGTGGGCTGATTTTTCGCGCTGACTCTCTGAATTTCCGCATCGTAATATTTCGGCCCGCTTTCATCTACGGTGGTGAGGATCTTTACCGGCCCGCAGATCACCTTTTCTCTGGAAAGCACCTCCAGCGCTTTTCCCGCGGGAGGCTGATCCAGCGTGCCGTACACGCCGGTTTCATTATTTGTGAGCAGCCGCCCCATGGCCTCGTCTGAGGAAAAATACCCCTTCAGCTGGCCGGGGTGCTCCGCTTCTCCCTTCAAAATTCCGCAAAGGCTGATCGGCGCAGGCTCTCCACTTTTCAGGGACATCACTCCGCTGGTATCCATATCGCAGATGCCATGTCCCAGCCCGGCAAAGCCGCCGGAAGCAGGGTCAAAAAAGGTCAAGGTACCGATCCCCGCAGCGCTGTCCCGAACCCACATGCCGGTTTTGAAGGAGCCTTCCCCATAAACGGGCGTGACCTCCGCCTCCCATATTTTTTCTCCGCGGCGTATTTTCAGCATAATGGGCTTCCCTGCGCTGGAGCCGATACTGTGGGCCAAATCCGCGTTTCCGGCAATGGTTTTTCCATTCGCTTCCAGCAAATAATCGCCGGGCTTAATGCCCGCTTCGGATGCCGGGCAGCGAACGCCGTCTCCCGTATAAATATCGGAAAGCGAGGCAACAATAACACCGTCTGTAAACAATTTGATCCCAAAAGTGGAACCCAGCGGGATCACTTCTCCCGGAAGCTCCTGTCCGGCGGCTTCCACCGCGGCGGCGGGCTCATAAGCTTTTCCGCCGTTGAATACAGAAGCCTCCACCGCCGCCGGAACAGCCTCCGACGGAAGATTCAGAAAGCTTAAAGAGGCCAGCATGCACATGGCGGTAGCGCCTACGCTCAGGGAAAACATTCGAACCGCTTTACAAAATGCTTTTTGATTCCATTTCAGTCTTTTGATATGATCTCATCTCTTTTCGGGGCGCAAATTGAAAACCGGGCGCCGATGCACCTCGTTTTCGGTCCCGTTTTTACTTTGCCACCCGGTTTCAAAAATATTTTGGCAACTAATAACGCCTCTGCATCCTTTGTGCAGAGGCGAGAATTTTTGGTCTGCCGCATCTATCGGGCGCTGGCATTTGCGCCGGCGAAAGCCGCTCGCCGCCCGATAGAAGGACAGTATTATGAAAGAAAATGAAAATTGAGGATTATGTTCAGGTACTCTTTTTCTCTTTTCACCTCCTTTGCTTTGACTTTAGTTTACCCATAAATTATGAAGGAGTCATAAGCAGATTTTGAAATTTTCGTAAGGAATTTATGAACGCGTCTTGAATGAATTGTAGAAACTGCTGAATTTACTTTTTCTGCCGGATTTTACCAGACTAAAGCGCCGTTTTTTGTTGAATCCCGCTGTCGATTGTGCTATGATAAAGCAATACAAAAAAGCGAAAGCCGTGAATGACCTTTCCTTTGGCAGAGAAACGCAGTACTGTCTTTTGCAAATCACCCAGCACTACCCGGCCGCCGGAAGCGGTGCTTTTCACTGCCGCTTTGCATAAACATAAAACAGCGCCCCGGCTTTTCCGCCGGACTGTTCTGAAAAGGAACGTACTTATGAAACTACTGGGAAACAGGATCACTGTGATCTGCGGCCACTATGGCTGCGGTAAAACCAACCTTACTCTGAATCTGGCTTTACAGGCGGCAAGCTGCGGGCAGAAGGTCACCGTGGTGGATATGGATATTGTGAATCCCTACTTTCGCTCCTCCGAATACCGGGGGCTGCTGGAGGAAAAGGGGGTCCGCCTGATCGCTCCAGTATTTGCCGGAACCACTTTGGACACGCCTACCCTGCCGCCGGAGATCGCCTCCATTTTCGAGCCGGACGCCGGTGCTATTTTGATCGACGCCGGCGGGGACGATGCAGGCGTTACCGCCCTGGGCGGGCTGCACCGCCGTCTGGAGGAAGCGGGATATGACATGCTCTATGTGATCAACCGCTACCGGGCTCTCTCCCAAACGCCCGAAGAGGCGGCGGCTTTGCTTCAGGAGATCGAAGCCGCTTCCAGGCTGAAGGCGGCGGGGATCATCAACAATTCCCATTTAGGGGTGGAGACCACGCTGGAAACCCTGCTTTCCGCTCTCCCCTTCGCGCAGAAAACCGCGGGGCTGACAGGGCTGCCCCTGCTTTGTTCCACGGCCCCCGATTTTTCCCTGGGGCCGGAAGAGCGCCTGCCGGAGGGCTTTTGCGAGATCAAGCGCTATGTGACCTTTTGCTGGGAAGCTGGCGGCTGATCGCTTATTTCTGTTTATCAAGCATTTATTTTTATAAAGGAGGAAATTTTTATGGCAAGGATCATTGTAGATGAAACAGTCTGCAAGGGCTGTTCCATGTGCGTGAACGCATGTCCCTTAAAGCTGATCGCGCTCTGCAAGGAAGTGCTGAACGCCAAGGGATACCACCCGGCGCGTCTGATGAACCCCGAAAAATGCGTTGGCTGCGCGGCCTGCGCCACCATGTGCCCCGACACGGCCATCACTGTAGAAAAGGACTGAGGACTTGTACCAATAGAATAAAATGTACAGCTTTCCGGCAGATTTTATCGGGAGCCGCGTTTTGCTCCCGGTAAAATCCGCTCGAAAATCTGCACATGGTTCCTATCGGTACAAGTTCTGCAGGCAACACGGGAACAACGGAAAGGATGAAGCATATGAAAGTTTTGATGAAGGGCAACGAAGCCCTGGCAGAAGCCGCTATTCGGGCGGGGTGCCACCATTTCTTCGGCTATCCCATCACGCCCCAGACGGAGCTTGCGGCCTACATGGCAAAACGGATGCCCAAAATAGACGGTACCTATTTGCAGGCGGAATCTGAGATTGCGGCCATCAATATGGTGTTGGGCGCTTCCGCCGCCGGGATCCGCGCCATGACCTCTTCCTCCTCGCCCGGCATCAGCCTGAAGAGCGAGGGTATTTCCTACATGGCGGGCTCCGACCTGCCGGCGCTGATCATCAATGTGCAGCGGGGCGGCCCGGGCCTGGGCGGCATTCAGCCCTCCCAGTCCGATTACTGGCAGGCCACCAAGGCAGGCGGCCACGGCGATTACCAGATCCTGGTGTTTGCCCCCTCTACCGTGCAGGAAATGGTAGATCTGGTTTCCGACGCTTTCGACCTGGCGGATAAGTACCGCATGCCCTCCATGATTTTGGCGGACGGCATGCTGGGCCAGATGATGGAGCCGGTAGAGCTGCCGGAGGAGGGCGCGAAGCAGCCCATAGAAAAGCCTTGGGCGGCCTGCGGCCACGAAAACAAGAGGGAACACAATGTGATAAATTCCCTGTATCTCACTCCGGATAAGCTGGAAAGCCTGGTGCTGGAGCGGTATGAGCGGTATGAAATGATCCAAAAGAACGAGCAGCGGGCCGAGGAATATCTCACCGAGGACGCCGACCTGATCGTGGTTGCTTACGGCGCCTCCGCCCGCGTGGCCAGAAGCGCCGTGAACAAGCTGCGGGAACAGGGACAGAAGGTGGGCCTCATTCGTCCCATCACCCTGTGGCCCTTCCCGGTAGATGTGCTCAAGAAGGCCGCTGCCCACACCAAGCAGATGCTCACGGTGGAAATGAGCATGGGTCAGATGGTAGACGACGTCAGGCTCAGTGTGGACTGTAAGATCCCCGTCAGCTTTTACGGACGCACCGGCGGCATGATCCCCACCCCGGCGGACGTGCAGGCCGAGATCGAAAAGCTTTTGAAGCAACCGGAAAGGAAGGGATAACAATGGCTATCGTATTTCAGAAACCACACGCCCTGACAAACGCCCCCCTGCACTACTGCCCCGGCTGCACCCATGGCATCGTACATAGACTGGTGGCCCAGGCCATCGACGAGCTGGGCGTAGAGGGCCGCACCGTGGGCGTGGCCTCGGTGGGCTGCTCCGTAATGAGCTATGATTATTTCGCCTGCGACATGGTGGAAGCCCCTCACGGCAGAGCCCAGGCCGTCGCCACCGGCATCAAGCGGGCAAAGCCCCAGAACGTGGTGTTTACCTATCAGGGAGACGGCGACCTGGCCGCCATCGGCACAGCGGAAACCGTACACGCCGCCACCAGAGGGGAAAATATTACCGTGATCTTTATCAACAATGCCATTTACGGCATGACCGGCGGCCAGATGGCCCCCACCTCTCTGCCGGGGCAGATCACCCAGACCACCCCCTACGGCAGAGATACCAACACAGCCGGATATCCCGTGCGGGTCTGCGAGCTGCTTTCCACCCTGGACGGCGTGGCGTTTGCTCAGCGTGTGACCGTCAGCGATGTGAAAAATGTGAATATCGCCCGGAAAGCCATCAAAAAGGCTTTCCAGAACCAGCTGGACGGCAAGGGCTATTCCATTGTAGAAGTGCTTTCCACCTGTCCCACCAACTGGGGGCTTTCCCCGGTGGAGGCCATTCAGTGGATGAACGAAAACATGGTTCCCTACTACCCCCTGGGCGTATATAAGGACATCTCGGAAGGCGTCAAGGTTGTAAAGTGATTTAGCCTTACAGACAAGCTGACAAAGAAAGGAACGTGGTCATACACATGAAAAACCTGAATATGATCTTTGCCGGGTTCGGCGGGCAGGGCGTGCTGTTTGCCGGTAAGGTGGCCGCCTATGCCGGGCTCATTGAAAACAAGGAAATTTCCTGGCTGCCCTCCTATGGCCCGGAAATGCGGGGCGGCACGGCAAATTGCAGCGTATGTATTTCCGATGAGCCCATTGGCTCTCCACTGGTCACCAACCCCAATGTGCTGGTGGCTATGAACCTGCCCTCCCTGGATAAATTTATCGATGCGGTGGAGCCCGGCGGCACGGTGCTCATTGACAGCTCCCTCATCGATAAAAAGGTGGAGCGCGCCGATGTGACCGTCCACTATGTTCCCGCCTCCGCCTGGGCGGAGGAAAAGGGCCTAAAGGGCCTTGCCAATATGATCCTTGTGGGAAAGCTGTTCCACGAGGTGTGCGCCGCCAAGGGAGACTTTGGCTTCTGCACCCCAGAAACGCTGGATCAGGCCATTCAAAAATGCGTGCCCGCCCGCAAAGCCGAAATGCTGGGCTTTAACCGCCAGGCGGTAGAGCTGGGCGCAGCCTGCGGCGCTTGAGGCACACAAAGCCACAAATTTTCAAAAATTTAGGGCAGGCTCTTTGAGCCTGTCCCTTTTTGCGCTTTTTCGCTCTATTCTACTGATCCAGCGCTTTTTCAGCTTCTCGTGCAGATCCATGGCCACCTGAGCCACCTCCTGGCGAGTGATCTCCGCCTGGGGTCGAAAGGCGCCCTCCTTGTCCCCGCTCATCAGGCCGTTTTCCATGCAGTAGGCCACTGCGGGCTGGGCCCACTTACTGGTTTGTTTTGCCGCCTGCTCCTTTTCGTACTTCTCCTGATATTCCTTCCACTGCTCGTAAGTCACTGCTTCTTCCTCCATTTCCTGTTGTATCATGTTCAAAAACCGCTGCCAGCCCAGGTCTAATGTTCTGTGGGGGCAGTATTTCCCGTCATAGTCCTGGTGCTTCGTCACCTTGTCAAGGCCCCAGCCGTATTGTTTCAGCAGCTGAGCAATCAGCTCCGCCGCGTTTCGCTCCGCCTTTTCAAACCGCTCCCCGCCAGACTTCGACCAGCAGATCTCAATATGGATCCCCTCCATGTTTCCCTCGCCGTGACCGTCCCCGCTGGCCCACGCGTTCCGATCCAGCGGCAGGCCCCGCACGGCCTCCTTTTCGTCCACGGCGTAGTGGCAGCTCACCTCATAGCCGTTATTTGCCATGTAGGTGATCTCATTCAGCGCCGGGGCATCGCTGGCCGTGTTATGTACCACGATCCGGCTGGGGGTCCGAGTATAGGAACACTTGAGACAATATTTGCTTTCCGGGCAGAGCTGTTTTCTGATTTTTATCATATCCTTCCTCCTTACAGAAGCCTAAAAACACAAGAATGTTTTGCGGTTTGGCGCAGCCAGCAAAGCTTCAGGAAGCTTGAAAACAAAGTTTTCAAGCTTTTATTTCAGGCAGTCCGGCTACACTGGTCAGCAAAGATAAAATTCCCGCCAGCGCCGCCGCGCTTGCCACCATCGACCAATTCACTTCTCCCAGCACTGCGGCGGGGGTGACGGCTCATTCACCTGAAACCTGAAACCGTACCTGACAGCGTAATTGAAAGCCTGGCTAGAACGATTCTTCCCCATATGCGCCGCTTCTTTGAAAGCCCGGAGGGACAAAAGCAACTCGAGGAATGGAAGAAAGCCAAAGGAGATGAAATAGAACAACATAAAAAAGAATAGCTAAAAGAAAACGGCTCCCACTTTATAGGTGAGAGCCATTTCCTCTTATTCTGCTATTTCTTCCCGATAAAGGAAAAATCCAAACCCATTTGGCAATACAAATAGGTTCGGATTATTCCGATTTGGTGGAGCATAAAAAGCAAAATCCGAACTCTTTGAGTTCGGATTTGCACTGTTTGGTGGAGATGGTGGGAATCGAACCCACTTTGTCCGAAACGCCGCGCGGAGCTTCTGCTGTCCGCTGCCTTCTCCCCGCGACGCTCCTGAAATCCGCTTCGCGGATTTCCTTCGACCGTAACTCTGCTGTTTCGCCATCTCCACCACAGAAAAAACCCACCCTTGCGGGTGGGCCTTTTCTGTGTGAGGGTGCAACGATTCGAACCCCTTAGTATATTTTCTTGCTAAAAACGCAGGGTTTAAGCCGCTTTTCGAATCGACATCGGCGTGCGCAACAAAAAAGATATCCTATTTTTCGATGCCCTTATTGTATCATGTTGATGGCCAAAGCGCAAATCGTAAGTTATATTTCCTGACCAATACCCAGGTTTTCATCCTCACTCTCATCCTCGTTATCGGCTTCGAAATCATCAGCCGATACGTTGGAATCTTCATCAGAAAAACCCTCTTGAGCCTCATCGTATTCAGGGCCGTCAGTTTCCTCTGAAAGGGCCTCAGTATCATTCAAGCCAGGTTCTCCCTCATCCAGTCCAAAGGCTGAATCTTCCCCTTCATTCTCATCAGGGGTTTCTATCTCGCTGTCACTCTGCAACAGCGCCTCATCGCGCTCTAGTTCATCTTCAATGAGGCCGATCACAAACTGCTTTTGCGTCATGTTATTCCGGCGCAGGTAATCTTTGATCCGCTGGAACAGATCTTCCGGCACCTGAAATGCCAGCGTCCTCATATTTTCCATGCTTTTGTTCTCCTTTTCCAAATTTTGGGGGTGCATCTCATCCTCAGCTGCTAAAGCGACAAATTCACCCATAGTCATCTCATGAGCTTCCAGATACGCTTTAATCTCAGCGTGCAGCTCGGCATCAATCCTAACGGTGATACCTTTCGTCTCTCCTGTAGGCAATTTCAGTCCTCCCTTGTCAAGAATTTTCGGATCGTCTCAAGGACAATCTCTTCCACAGTACAGCGCCGAACTTCCGCCTGTTCCGAAAAAAGATTATAGAGGGCTATTGGAATCTCGACCTGCATTTCTAGAATCATCTAAAATATCCACCTCCTTTTAAAACCAAATTGCACGAACCTTCTTAAATCAAGAAAGCTCGTGCAATTTTATTTTCTATCATTGTGATCTTTATTCAGTCTATTCTCCACACCCAACTTGACTTTCTGAGGCGAAGGAATAGAATGGAAATATAACGTAATGTAAGGTGGTTATTTATGAAGAAAAATCTTCCCAATTCTACCCCACTATATCGGTTCATTTCTTTAGAGGAATTTCTCTCTATTATAGAATTAAAGAAGGAACGCTATGTACGCCCACAAACGTGGGAAGATACATACGAAGGCTTCTTTCTTTCCACCCTAAACAATCCTGCTTTACGAAAAAAAACAATAGATTCTCTTCTCCAATCAGAAACGCTCGAATCCGCTAAACTGTCCATGTCGTTGTACAACAGGACATGGCTTGTACGGGAAATGCAATATGCAAAATGCTGGACACTAAATGAAGAAACGGATGCCCTTTGGAGAATATATTCCCATAACGATCGGTCACTCAGAATTTCTAGCACTGTTTATTCTATTAAAAGAACTTTGCCTTCACCATTGTATTCTGTTCCCCATATCAGGAAAGTTGAGTATGATATCGCCAACAGTCCTGTTAGTGAAAAATTGCAACAACAACAATTCCAACAGATAATGGCAGACAAAGATGGGGCAGAACCCTATTATCACAAACGTCTTGCTTTTGCCCATGAAGACGAAGTTAGAGTATTAACAACTGATCTAGCTCTTTTTTCAAACGTTGAATTCATGAACATATGGGGGATAGATGCGCGTTTAAGAAATATCGACTTTTCAACAATAACTCGAGAGGAACTGACTGATAAGCTCTGCAAAATCAGCATTGATTTTATCGAAACAGTGCAAACTAATGAAGTAGGTAACAGCATAGAAGTTGTTTTGCCTCGTGTCAACAGCTACATACGTTCTGTTATGGTAAATCCCTTTGCCCCCAGCTGGTATGTTGAAATAATTGAAGAGTTATGTAGAAAGAACCATCTTAACTTCCTAGGGAAATCAAAACTTTACGCAACCCCGGGAATGTAATAATATTACCCTTGATACTGTTCTCAACATTCAGGAAGCTTTTAGTTGAAAAAGAACAAAATACAGGAATAAGGAGCGATATATCGTGTGGGAGATAACAAATGTAAACAGTATTGTTATTTGGGGAGCAAAAGTGCTCATTGCTCTGATACTAATAATATTCATTTTAGCATTGATTAGACCGGTTCATAGCAAAATAAAATGGATAAACAGAAAACTCAGCGCTATTCAGAATATTATTGCCCTTTTGAGTATATTGGTTGCAGTATCAACTGTATGGATCACAAGTGCAATAAGTGAACAACATGAAAAGCATTCTAACCTAGAAGCAGTAATGGTTGATTCCTATGAAGTAGATTGGAACAAGGAAGGGCGATATGATAATTTACCTTCAACATCAGAGATAGAAAAAAACCATGGAGTGCTTCCTTATATAATAGATGAAGATGGATGCTTCTGTTATGTGAATTGTGGGAACAATAAGCGCGAGTTATATTGGAATGTAAGCGTTGAGAATTCCGGAAACATAGCTGCCAAAAATGTCACAATTGAAATCTCTATTGAACATTATTCATTTTTTAGTTCGACCCAAGACAATTATATCTTAATTGACCATTATCCCCACACAACCGTATTCAGGTGCATTTCCAGGTCATACGATAGTATTCGGCCCAACACCCGAGTAGTCCTCCCCCGGATTCCTTTGTCTATTGTGCAAAAACTTGAGACTGATGATACTGGCTATAAAGAAGGAGAACCAACCAATCTACTTGTCACAATATATGAGGACAATGAAATTCAGAAGGAATACTCTTTCCCATGCAAAAGTTACAACGATGTTTTCCCTTCTGAAAGATGTCCATATGAATCCACAAAAGTAGATCGGGAATGTATAGGTCATCTAGAGTACTTGAGCAATGTCTACCAAGGGAATGATTTGGGCACTATGCCACGTCCACTCTCACACGCTGAGTGTATGGAAATTATAAAGTCTCACCCTGAAATACCTTTTGAAGACTACAGAAAAGCTTATAATTATTTCCTAGATAAATTAAGTGCCTATAATCCTAGTGCGAGGGAAAACGCACAAAGAAATTGCCTTTTCTTTGGAAGAATGTACTACCTTTCGTTGGGTGAAGAAGACATTGAGTTAAAAATCAGCAACGATATTTCTTCTTATTCTAAGGTCGATATTTCGAGTTGATATGATAATGCTCCCTGCTTTTGTTTAGTCGACTATTTTCACTGTTCCATCCTACCAAACAATCTCCAGCGTTCCATCGACCTGTACTCGTATCTCCCTCACAAAGCGGTAAACAAGATCATTATCAAATTCCATGTCAGTTTCCTTGAAGCGTTCCAGCAGCTCTCTGATTTCCTCCATCCGGGAATCAGAGAGCTTTTTGTTTCGAGCTGCCTCTTCGATCCCTGTAAGCCGTTGCTTGAGACTTTCCATTTCGTTGCTGATATTGATAAACTGTAAGTCATATGTACCGTCATCGCCCTCGTCCAGACACTTTTGGACCAACTGCGCTCTCCGCTCCTTCAATTTCCGTAGCCGGGATCGAATGTCGAATTCATCACCGGCACACTCAGGAGTAAAAACACGAGCAAGGCTCTGTTCAGCAGTTTCTATCGCCTGGTTTACATCTATGAAAGTATCCTGGATCGCTTTCATAATGGCAGCATGTAGAGCTGTTTCCTCCAAGGTGGGAGAATCTTTGCAAATCTCCTTTCCGTGCGCCAGACGGTTGGAGCATCGCCAAACGATTTTCTTCTTGCCATGATTATTCCAGGTTACACGGCGATACGGCGCGCCACAGTTTGAGCAAAACAACAGGTTTGAGAGTGCATATTTTCCGCTGTGCTTCCCCCGATACATGTCCTTGTCATTAGCTGAGAGTGGGCGTCTTATCCTTCTCCGATCCAGTTCCTCTTGTATTCTGTCAAAGGTTTCAGGAGAGAAGATCTGAGGCAAACAGTTACTCACATAATATTTAGGGAGGGCGCCATTGTTTTTCATTCGCTTGGAAAACAACGAAGGACGATATGTCTTCTGCAGCAGGGCGTCGCCCTTGTATTTCTCGTTTTGGAGAATTCGTAATATAGTAGCCACATTCCATGTATCTTTCCCGCTGGGACTCTTTATATTTCTTCGTTCCAATTCGGCCTTGACATCCAGCAAACTATGGCCTCCGAGGATAAGTGTTCCCATAAGCCGGATGGCCTCGGCCTGCTCGTAGTCTATCCCAAATTCCCCTTTTCCTTTCCGGCAAAATCCAAACATATTCCCACCAATATTTACCTTGCCGTTTTCAAAAGACTTCCGATAGCTCCAGGTAATGTTCTCACTGATCGATTCACTTTCCGATTGGGAGAACGCGCTGTGAAAAGCCAGCATGAGTTCAGAATTCATGTTTCGGGTATCCAATCCTTCCTTCTCAAAAATCACACCAATTCCCCGTTCCTGTAAGGAGCGAACCGTTTTCATAACGTCAACTGTATTTCTGCCGAACCTGGACACGGATTTTACAAGGATTAGGTCGACCCGGGCCTCGCGGCAAGCCCGAAGGAGCCTCTTGAAATCATCCCGCTTTTTCATGGAAGTTCCGGTAATACCTTCATCCGCATAGATCCCCGCCATTTTCCAAGCAGGGTTATTGGTTATCTTCTCTGTGTAATATTGTTTCTGAATTTCAAAACTGTGTTCTTGCTCATCTTTTTTGGAGGATACCCGACAGTAAGCTGCTACTCGGAGCTTCCTGCCCTGAAGTCGAATCCGTTCCTGTTGTGCTGTGGCAGGGATCACCGTCACTTTTGGGTTAGGCCGTTGCTCAGTCATTATTATCACCTTCTTCTAAGTTCTTTTGCTGTTTTGGAGCATGAATCTAGCCACGCTAGCCAACTGGTCTATGCTGGCTACCCGATAGTAGGCAAATACTCGTGTTTTCCGGTCTTGAGGATGACTCTGTTACTGCCGTTTCGTGGCAGCGATCACAGTCACTATTGGGCGAGGTTGTAGTTCTGTCATTGTTGTCACCTTCTTCTGAAATGATTTTCCCGTTCTGGAGCTTCAGGCTGATTGCTCCAGAACGGTCTATGAGAATATTTTCCACTGTTTGTAAAAAAAGCTTCTCATTAAAAGAAGACAGCGGCTTTGCTTTACGCAAAACCGCCGTCATCCTGTCTGTGATGTGTCGAGCGCTGGTGATTGATTCATAGGTTTTCGCCGCACATCTTAAGACCATATTGATAGAATCATTTTCTGTGAATTCACTGGAATTCATCATTCGATGCAATTCCTGCTGGGTTCGCCGGAGCTCCAGCGAGCTTATATGGGTATCATTTTCTTCAATCTCTGCAAGCGAAGGATCATTGATCAGCCTGTTAAGAATAGAGAGAATGCTCGTTTTCATATCCCCATCGCTGGTTCTAATGTAGAATTTGCAATTTGTGCATTTCCATGTAGTAGGCGGTTGAAGTCTGCTGTCTGTGCGACGAGTTATCGCACGACCACATTCGGCGCAAACCGCTGCCGATTTAATCAGTTTCGTATCCTTGTCAATCCAAGTCTGTTTCAGTCTGCCTGGCTCTTCACTCTGATGAGCGGAGTCAAATAACTGCCCGGATATGATTGCCGGATACTCCTTTTCTCCAAGATAAGCACGATTATCCAGCATCCTTTTCACTCTTGCCTTGTCCCAAAGGAACTTTCCGGGTAAATACTCAATTTTACGAGCAGTGAAGTCATCTGCAATTGCTTGCAGAGTTTCTCTGCCGGCGCGCCGGAGAAAGGTTTCCGATACGATTTCTGCTTCCTTGGGATGCTCTATAAACTGCCCGTTCCTGATCTGATATCCATAAAGAGTGTACCTGTTTTTCATGCGACCACCTCCACAAATTCCAGCCCGCAATGCAGTCTGAATTTCAAGACGCCTTTGTCTGTGGGGATGATCTTCTCCACAATGCTGTCAAACAACTCAATGGAAAACTCCGCAGGGATCTCCGGCCAGCCATTGATTTGAGCTTGCAGATGCTCAATGGCATCTACCATTGTCAGGATCTTGCTGCCCTGCAGCTTTCGATTTCGTTCTAAGGTGAGCTTTTGGCGTTGAATAGCCAGCTTATCGCTTTGCTGGCGATATTCCTCAGCATCGATAAAACCTTTACGATTTAGCCTTTGAAGGGTAGCTGACTTATCGGCCAGTCCGGCAAGCTGTTCATTCAATTCCAAGAGTTTCTTATCTTCATTCCTGCTGCTGTATTGAACTTCTTGCAGCAGTTTCACAGTCTGCCCTAAGACTTCTTCTTGATGGATATAAAGCTTTCCAGCTAAATTCAGAAAAGCTTTCTTGATAGAATCCTCTGAAAAATGATAGGGGAAGCAGTTTGTAATGTGACTCGAAACGGAGCTGCACATCCAGTAAATCTTATTGCTGGATTCTATTGCTCGGAAATGCCTATTGCATTGGGGGCAGTGGATGCGATGTGTAAATAAATGGCTATTTCGCCGTTGGCACTTCTGTTTTCGGATCTCCATAAGGGACTTGGCATTATAAAAAGACTCCCGACTCACTGTTCCTGGATGATTGTCTCTTATATAATACTGAGGCTTTTCTCCATGATTGTATCGCTTTTGAAATGGCATGGTATCTGTTGTAAATTTCTTTTGGCAAAGTACATCTCCCATGCATTTTTCATTCTTTAGTATCGATGCCACCGAAGTCCGGGTCCATACCCGGTTGCCAATGTTCTGCTCGTTCAAGCGATCTGCAATGGGTTCCATGGCTACGCCAGAATTATATAGGTCAAAAATGTATCCATGGATCCAGCCGTCTTGATTTGGGTCAAGATTTCCGTTTTTCAAGTCAAAGCCAATGAGAGGCACAGTCCCAACAAAAGTTCCAGCTTCCATGCGTTTTTGGTAGCTCCACCGCATATTCTGCGAAATGGAGCGGCTTTCCTCCTGCGCCGCCATGGCGTGAAGAGTGAGCTGCATCTCACTGTGCATTTGAGAGGTGTCAATTTCCTGTTCTTCAAAAATGACAATTACCCCGAGCTCTTTTAATTCTCTGGTGACTTCCAGGAGTTCTGTAGTGTTTCTGGCAAAACGAGAAACTGATTTTACCAGGATGAGGTCAATCTTTCCCTCCCAGCAATCTGCGATCATACGGTTGAACTCTTCCCGCTTTTTCATGGAAGTTCCGGTAATACCTTCATCGGCATAGATATCGGCGAGCTGCCAGTCAGGATTATTTGAGATGAGTCTTGAGTAATAACTGACCTGTGTACGGTACGAATTGAGCTGGTCTTCCGAGTTGCTGGAAACTCGGCAATAGGCTGCCACAGACAGCTTGCCCTGATTGTAATCATATGGCTGGATCACTTGAACCTGTGCCACTTCGCTCACCTCTCTTTCTGTTCTGTGGCACAACATACCACAGAACAGGAAGAAACGGTATCACGAATGTAGCTGAATGTACTGCGGGTCTGGTTGTAATATTTCGGCGTTGTACCTACAGGCCGCTTTGTATTCTTCTTCTGTGATCTTGCCCTGCTCCAAAACGGATTTGAGGGCGAGCAGGGAATAGTAATAGGTAAGGGTATTTTGCAAATTCATATAGATTCTTCCTTATCTTTAAACTTCTTACCACAAATCCGGGGACAGCGTATTCATCTGTCCCCGTAGCTTCTGATAAGAAGCGGTAATTTCTTTGTTCTTTGCCGGTATTTGCCACGCATCCCCCAGATGGGAATGTATCGGGCGAATCGATTGATTCACATAGGAATTCCACCTCCGCGCGGTTCTCGCCCGGCTGCCCCCATTGCTTGAGTCTGTGGCTGGACAGAAGTTCTCTGCCCCCAGACTGTCATCGCCCAGCAGCTTTCTGGCTCGGTCAGAGGGTGACGTACCCGATACATTGTGTATTCAGTTTTCAAGGACCACGTCCGATCCACTTGATCGGTACAATCCTATTTTAACTCAGCTATTTTAATTTCACCTGAGACTCATAGCCACATTTTTGTGTCCTTGTAGCCACATTCAGATGGCATCACTGAGTTTTTGCAATTCTGCAATCACCTTATTCAGCCCTTCTTTGATTCTAGAGGTGCCTGCAGTGCCCGTCAAAAGAAAATCCGCGCTCACATTGAGTATAGAGGCCAATTCAACAAGAAAATCTATTGAACAGGCGCGTGTTCCTCCTTCTATTTTTGTGATGTGGGTTCGATCTACTCCCATCAAATCTGCCAGTTGTTCCTGTGTAAGTCCAGCATTTCGGCGGGCTTCCTGCATTCTCTTTCCAAACTCAACTGAATTGAAGTACATAAAAAATCCTTTCCGCCGCAGATGAATATCGGGCGGAAAGGATTTTGAAACAGGTTTGGGCTGTGGAGGGCTGACCTTTCAAGTTTGAGAGGCATAGCGAAGCACGGCGGGCCTCACACAGAACAGTCAGTTCTCACAAGAAGTGATTTCTGGAACTGTTTTGTATGTATCCCTCCGCCTTTTATGGCCATCTCAAGGCTTTGAAACTATGTGTTTTGACAGATCCTTCATTTTTTCAGGAACCCTGCATGAACCAGCTTCCTGAAAGCAAAAAGCCGCCTTTCGGCGGCTTTTTGCTGGGACTTCACTTTCTCAGGTCTTCGGGGAGTTCAGGCTCATAGGCGCTTCCGGTGGAGACACAACCAGCTCCCAAATTGGCGATTGCTTCCAGCATTGCGGCAATGGCTTCCCATACGCTATTCATGATTTATCCTCCTTTCTGCTAAGGTTGGCGGTATCATCATTGCGGCAACTGCCACAAAAGATGCAACAGTGATAGAAAGGAGGCTGACACTTTTCGTTGCTCCATACAGAGCGATACACAGAGACAGCTCAATACCCAGCAGTAAAAACCCGATCCGCTTGTTTTTTTGAAAGGCTGTCTCTGAAATAGGATGGTTACGGTTTTTGACAGGACCTAACAAGAAAATTGTAACGGTGGCAACGGCTAAAACCAGCAGGGAAATGATGGAAGACGCAAGATAACACAACAACATTGCCGCTGCGCAGGCAGCAAGGAATGTCCCGTTGGTAATAAGGAAACAATTTCGGTAGGTTTCCGCATGGAATCCCCCCAGAAACAGGCGTAGACTTACAAAGATCAAGACAAAGGATATACCATAAATAAACCTTCCGAACATGGTAGACAAAATCAAAATGGAGCAGATTGAAAGCAGCGTGGAAATTGTCAATTTAGATCCATAGATATAGATTGCTCTCCGGCTTTCGGGAAGATTACAGTGATTATATAGAAGGCTGACTACCGAATCTGCAAATCTGTCCAACATAAAAAGAATCACCTCTCCATCTCTGATGAGGTGATTCTACAGGTATGCTTTGACGAAATCAATAGGTTTTGATCGAACTGTATGATTTTATGTATCCAATGGTTCAAAACAAAAGGAAGCAACGGAGATAAATCGCCCGTCCTTGTATTCCTGATGCAGCGAACCGTTGTACTTTTCCACAAGCGTCCGGATACTGAGAAGCCCCAAACCGTGAGGAGAAGCGGTGTCAGTTTTGGTGCTGCGCAGATCAGGATTGTCCAGAAAAGGATTTTTTAGCGTTGTGTTCTCTACTCTGAAAAAGGCAAACCCTTCCCGCTGTGAGATATTCACTGTGATTTGCCGGGCTGCAGTATTGGGAATCAGCATACAGGCGTCAAAAGCATTGTCGATTTGATTGGCCAGAATACCACAAATGTCGATCGGATTTATCTTTCCGGCAATATGAAAATTGGCGGTGAAATGAAAATCAATCTGCTTTTCCAGCGCCTGGGCTGCTTTCCGACAAAGAATGGCGTCAATAATGTCGTTTCCGCTGTGGCACATAACAGCTGATTGATAGGTTCCCTCCAGCAGAGAATTGACATATTCTGATAGTTCTTTCCCTTTTTGGGACGAATCCAGGCTTTGAATGGTCATCAAATGATGCTTGAAGTCGTGAAACTGCCGGGCATTTTCCTGCTGAGCGGCATGAAGCTGCCGATAGTTTTCTGTCATCCATTCATTTTCCGATTCCAAAAGGAGAAGAGTCTGCTTCTCTTTTTCCGATTTTGCACGGGAGGAAAAAAGCGCCAGGGCAGCGATTACAAAACTGATGAGAAAGACCCAAGAGAAAACCACGGCGGTTTGCATGACCGCCAAATCAACTGAAACAATAGTGCTAAAGAGAAACTGCATGGAAACATAAGATACCAGGCTGAGAACAAAGAAACCGATCTGCAGCTTTCCGGTCAATGTTTCGATTTTCCTCAGTGAAGAACGAAATGCGAAATATACGATTATATCACAGAACTTGGCGGTAAGAATATACGCAATTCGTATCCAACTAGGTTCCATCATCACTTCAAAAACTGATTCCGGGATTTGCAGGACTAGTCCGTATAATACCAGAATGATATAGTCCAGAACCTGGATGACAATATAAGAAAAAACGCAGAAGGAGCATCGGGTCATCAGTGAGCCCAAAGAGGTATTTCCAGAGGATATCAAGATAATGAAACTCATCGCGATTATAGGCGTTATGTAAGAAAAAAGCGCCTGTGTATTCAATAAAAGAATAATCACCGTTAAGCAGCTACTGAACAACAGTATTCGCAAAGTATGTTTCCAACCCTGATAACGGGGCTTGCACACGGCGGTCACAGCAGCTAGCGCCACCGTGCTTTCTGTCATGGTTGCAGCTACTTCTGTCATCATATAAAGAGTCAGCATCAGTTTTCCCCCCAAAGGCGGTTGATCGCCAGCTTGACCTTTGGCAGCATGCCCCGGCTGGCCGGAAGTTCTTCCTTGTTTTTCAGAACCACTGCATTCCCTGCAATTTGAAAAACATAATCCAAATTTACAAAAGTACCTCGGTCGACGTATACAAATTGCCCTTCGTCCAAAAGCGAATAAAGCTCTTTCAGCCCCCGATTATCCTTGATCACGCCAGAAGAAAGCGTATGGATTTGTGAGCTGCGAAGCAAATGCTGAACATACAGGATCTCTTCAAAGGGGATCACCGTGGTATTGCCATAATAGGAAACAGACAGGCTCCCCCGTTTGATTTTTGCGGCTTCTCTCAGAGCGGCTTCCAGAGCTTCCGGCAGGTATTTTTCCAGCTCCAGCTTCCACAAGTACCGGATGGCGCTGATCCGATACCCTTCCATGGCAAATTCCTCATGGGCGGTCAGGAAAATAAGGATCGCATTTGCTTTTCTTTCCCTGATCTGCTTTGCTGTTTCCAAACCGCTAATCGTCGGCATCTCAATATCCAAAAAGAAAATGTCAAACGATTTCTCCGTGGAATCCAACAGAGCTTTGCCATCGTGGAAGACCTCTATCTCAGCCTTTTGCTCCGGCCGGTTCTTTTGAAACCATTCCTTTACAGCCCGGTATAGCTTGTCTAAGAAAACTGCATCATCATCGCACAACGCAACACGGATCATGAAATTCTCCTTTCGCTTCTTTATTCAAATAGAGTTGTGGACCGTCGGTTGATGTCAACAAACGCTTTCTTGTCAGGTTGGATCAAAAGAATGTACCGATCATTTGCGGCCTTTCGATTCTTTGGATTTCGATTACTGTCATACACGCTCATGCCCAGTTCACCGGACAGGAGCTTAAAATAGATCGATTCCACAACGTCCGAGATAGATGCAGTGTGAAACCGGGAACCCGTCCAGCGTGGGATGCATTCGCGCACATGGTTTCGGGTGATGCTTTTGGGAGAAGTGGAAAATGGACTTAAAGAGAGTAGAACCCGCTGCTCTTTCAGGGACAGCTCGTGTTCCGAATAGATCTCCAGCATCTGATAGTAGTCGCATCCCGATTTCACGAGGGCCTGAAAAAGCTCCGTGAGCTGTGATGACGGTATCGATTCGGAGATCTCATTCCCATTCCATAATGCCTTGATATACGATGCGAGGGACAAATTCAAATCAAAAGTCATACCTGACACAAAACAACACCCTTTCTTTACGCTTCTCTCACAATTATGGGAGAATTATAAGAAAAAGTCAATATTTTGTTGAGAATAGCTTCATGGATAAAGAGAGGTCGCCTTGGTAGAATAAAAGAGGGTGAGTTCATGAAGGATATCTTTTCGGAAAATCTGAAACTGTTCCGGGAACAGGCTGGTTTTTCACAGGAAACGCTTGCTGAAAAATGTAATGTCTCGGCGTCCTGCGTATCCAGGTGGGAATCAGGGAAATGGCGTCCCGGCAAAAAGAACCAGGATTTGTTGGCAGAGATATTTGACGTTCCTATCATCTCCTTCTACCTCCCGCAGAGTGAGCTTCCGCCGAGCCTGCTGATCCAGCAGATCACGGAAGTTTCAAAGGGACTTTCAGAGGAACGGCTGGAGTTCTTATTGGATATTGCCCGCCAGCTGAAGCGCCTACCCTGAGTATAGCACCTTTCTTCTTTTTTTTCAGCACTTTTGAGCGAATTGTAGGATTTTCTGTATTGAATTGCAACAGCCTCGGCGAGCCATGAAAAATGGCTCGCCGAGGCTGTTTTCTTTTTCCTGCAATTGGATACAGAAAACCATACAACTGGAACAAAACCTATTGACAAAGAAAGCCAGGGTGATATTTTTTAATTGAAACCTAAGCGTCCATTTTGCCTGCATTGTGTTTCCCCAACATACTCTGCAGGCGGACCGCTAAATCAGCATATGTCCTGAATAATCAGAGAGGAAAGGTGGGATATAGAGACAATTCCAGTATCTGAATCCCGGCTAAACACAACGTCAAAAAAATCGAAACTGCGCAAACCGGCGCAGTGGAAAGGAAAGACATCATGTTAAAGAAAAAAATTCTGAGTATCCTGTTAGCCATAGTAATGGTATTTTCAGTTTTACCCATGAACGCCTTTGCAGCAGAGACCATACCAGATGGGAACACGCCCAGCGCAGAAGAGTATAATATGTACCGAACGCCGGAAAGCATCCTTTCTGAAAACTATGCGTTTACAGAAGCGGAGATTGAGGCTATCCGTAATGGAAGCAGTACGGATGAACGTGTGGGGTATGCGCAAAACCAGGAGCAATTGAAGGCTCTGATCGCAAATTCCTCGGTACAAATCATCGTAGTCACTGCTGACCTGGTAGTAGTGACCGAAACACTTATCATTGATAGAAGCATTTCCTTCTTATCTTTTGCGGAGGAACCTGTTACTTTGCAGAGCTCCAGTGAAATGGAAAATTCCTCTGATTTCCTAAAGGTCTCTGAGCAGGACGGTTCCCCTGTTACAGACCGGGATATCACTTTACATTTTTCCAATGTGATAATCAAATGCAAACATGCGGGTAACTGCATAAATATAAAGGCAGCAGATGCAACAGACGATTATCCGGCAGAGAACACGGTACAGATTGAGGGAGCATGCGTCCAATTCAAAAAAGATCCGGAACAAGCTCTGGGCGGAGCTTCTGTGAAAGGACTTGGGAACATCGATTTAGTAGGATGTACCTTTGCCAGCCTGGACCACGCCGCTTCGGGTACGATTGACATTTCTTTAAAGCCCAACGGGACATCAACACTCAAAGACAGTACATTTTTCAATCTTTCTGATTATGGCATTAGATTTGAGAAACTTGGTGGATCTTCCGGCGAAAAGCCACGCAAAGCAAGCTTTATCAATTGTAAAGCTTTCGGATTAACTGCGTTTCTCTATGCAAGTGGAATAAAGGAGATTGAAATCAGCGACAGCACCGCCAGTGATTTTGACTTTGAAGGAGTTTTTATCTCGGACTGTGAAACTGTAAATATAAAGAATCTCAATCTTTTGCATCCCTATGAAGAGGGACATGGTGGGCAGCTGACTATCCAAGCTGATACATTTTCTGTAGACAATGTTGTTACAACAAATGCTACCGGGTTTTCTTTCAATGCGGATACAGGTACAATCAGTAATAGCAATTTTATTGCTGAAGCTAACAATGTACAAAGCGGTATAGGCATGTATATCAACACAAACAATGTTACTCTGAATCATGTAAAGGTAGCCGGATATAATACAGGCGTCAGTTCGGATTATACTAAGCCCGGCATGTCTGGAAAGATTACAATGAACAACTGTGAAATCACAGATTGTGCGACTGGTATTTCCCTTTCCGATGATGCGGAACTTACCCTTGATTCGACAAAAGTAAAGAATAATTCAGAGGTGGGAATTAAAGGGGATTGTGCCAGTATTTCAATTACAGATTCTGAAATTTCTGGAAATGGTCACGCTAAAGCTGAGCAGAGTCGTGGTGGAATCTGTGTAGGTGGCGAAAAACTGGAACAGATATCGATTGCTTCCAGCATCATTGCAGACAATTTCAGCAGAGGATCCGGCGGCGGCCTTTACATTAATGACCTTAATACGGAAGCTACTCCTACGGTAAATATCAGCAATGGGACGCAGTTTACAGGGAATGAGACCTGGTTCAATGGCGGGGCTATCTATATGAGGGACTATCCTCGCCTGAATATAGACGAAACTACTGTGTTCAGTGAGAACAGGATCACTAGCGGGGAATCAGAATTCCCGCCTGCGCAAGCCTACACATTATATCCTAATATCAAATTCCAAAGCGCCAGTATTCACAACCATCCTCTGAATAACTATGACATCTCATACTTGAATCAGACGCACGAAAGCAATATTACCCGAGTTGAAACACATGTTCCGGATCAGTCTGTATATATCGGCACCCCGCTCTCTGATCTTAATTTACCGGATCAGGCCGATGTTATAACAAATTATACTGATAGAAGGAAAGTCAAAGTTGACTGGACCAATTCCGGGTACGATCCCGAAAAGCTTGGGGAACAGACCTTAACAGGCACTCTGGTCCTTGGTGAAAACATGGTGAATTGGGACGAATATGATCTTCCTGCCATGGTGACGGTCTATGGTCCTGATACGGTTATGTCAGCTACAAATTTAGATGAAACCATAGGAGTATTTGATGCATCAAAAGAGGAAGTGACGAAGCTGCTTGAAGCGTTAGATCCTTTGCCGAAGGAAAGCGTTGTCACCATGGGAGACGGACGGACGCTGACTGTTCCCATCATCTGGGATAAAGAGAATATTATCCGAACGCCTTCTTTCGAAAGCGACAAGTTTGCACGCGACTATAGAGTAAAAGGACGTCTGGATTTCTCTGGGATTCCTAATTTGAGCAGCGTACCTAAAGTCGAAGCGGAATTTATAATGTACGACTGGTGGACACAAGGTGGCAAAATCATGTCGTTTGTGCCCTTGCCGGAGCTTTCGGTAGAGAAGGGAACTACCAAAGCAGAACTTCTCAACAAATTAAGCAGTCAATACCCACAAGTGTGCGCTATTCTAATGCCTCCTGTCCGCTCTGGCATGTACAACAATATATACAAGATGGGTTCGGTTGCCTGGGACGTCGAAAATTCTGATTTTGACGGCAATACCGATGGCGTCTATACAATTTCTGGTGATTTTAGCGTACCAAATCTTGATCCCGAATTGCATATCCAAAATTTGAATGGTATTAAACCGGAAATCAAAGTTCGGATAGGAACGGCTCCTCCTCTGCAAAAAAGCATTGTGAAAATTGAGTGTGAACCTTTAAATATAAGACAAAATTTCCTTCTTGTAAAAGAACCGGGCCAGGAGCCTACTAAGGAACATGCCAGCGGAGTGACACCTTCGTATGAATCCTTGCCTGCTAATGTTAAGGTAACTTTTGCTGACGAATCTGTTGAGCAGATTGGGATTGCGAATTGGACCGCTGACAGCGATAATCCCAATCTTTATTGGGGAACGCTTGATTTAACCGGGCGAGAAGATATTGAGCCTACAAAGTTGAAGGCGGAACTTGTGGTTCAGGAGGTCTCTACTGATTACGAGGTATGGTTCGTAGAGTCTGAGGAAATATCTCTGGAGGTTTATCCCGGAACCACAATAAATCAGTTAAACGCCCTGATTAGAGAGAATAACTTAGCGGAGGTAGATATTTCCTGTTGTTACCGGGAAAAACCTGATGACGAACTTCCAAATGGCAATGCCTTCTTGTTCTGCGATATAACATTAGCAAACGAAGCAACTAACAGTGAATATCAGAAGAATGTACCTGGCGAGTATGACCTTATTGCAGAATTCCCATCAAATTTTTATGAACCTGGATATATTGGAGAAACAAAAGCAACTACCACTGTTCATGTAACGGTATTGGAGCCCTTGGAGATCGTCAGTGTGAAACCGGCGGAGGTGGACGCCTACCAAAGCTTTGCTTTTGAAAACATTTCCAACATCCCCACCCAGGTGACTGCTGTGCTGGAAGACGGGCAGGAAATTCCCATCGATGCAACGTGGACGCCGGAGAACTATGCCAAGGACGTAGCCGCGCAGCAAACGGTGCTGGGCGAGCTGGGGGACCTTCCCAGAATGGCAAAGCTGCCGGAAGGCAAGGAGATCGTTCCCGTTCTGCTGGTGAATGTGATTCCCGTAAACTATGAAATCACCCAGGTGGTGTCAGAGGAAGAATGGCTTCTCGTGGACGGCGGCCTGACCCTCCCTGAAATCACAGAAAGATATCAGCCGAAAAAGACGGTGGAGATCAGCAGCGTTACCGAAGGGATTGAAGCAGTCACAAACTATGAGGTGAGTTTGATTCTGGAAGATGGGGCAAATCCAGAATATGATTCGGAGACTATTGCCTTCTACGATGTGACCGCCACGCTGGACCTTCCGGATAACATCACCTATGTAAATCCGGAAGGAAGCCCCTTCGATGTGATCACTGTAGTTCCCCAGGCAGTGGAGGTAGATATAGATAAAAATACCGTTCTGGAAGCTCAAGCTATTTCTACAGTAGAGGGAACTCCGTTTGCGGAATTGGCTCTTCCCGAAACGGTTTTGGTTCCTCTGACCAACGGAAAAACTGTTTCAATTCCTGTGGATTGGGGAACCGGAGAAGGGTATGATCCCTCGCCGGAAGGCCTGGCAGAGGATACTCCGGTCGAGTGTGAAATTATGGGAGAGCTGACAAACTTTCCGGAATATATCAACGGCGCCGGTGTACCCGTAAAGCTGCGCATAGAGGTTACGATGCCGCTGATTTATACCATCGAATCCATTTCTCCCACCCGGTTCCCGGAAACCGGATCTATGGACGTCAATCTGGGCACGACGCTGGAAGAGATTTGCGGCATGCTGGGAAGCACCGAGGTGCAGGTGACGGCAAAATCCCGTTCCGGCAAACAGATCGAAGTTTCAGTTGCCTTCTCGCTGCGGCCGGAGGAAAACCCGAATTACGACCCCATGGCAGTGGGCGAGTATACGCTGGTGGGCTATCTGCCGCTGGAGGACAATTTTGTAAACCCGAATAATATTCAGGTTCAGGTTGTGGTGAAGACAAACAAGTATAATATCTCCAATGTAACGCCTGTCCGTGTGCCGGGAGTTATCAGCGGAACACCTTTTGCGGAAGTACCCTTGCCGGAAACGGTGACTGTGACCAGAAGCGATAAAAAGACCGATTCCGTTGGGGCAAACTGGATTGAAGGGAACTACAATCCCACGAAGATTGGCAACCAGACCGTAAAAGGAACCCTTGTGACCCCTCTGCCTGTGCATTTGGAGAACCCGAATAACCGTTTCCCCATGGCGATGGTGACGGTGGTGAACCCCACTGCCAGAATCGTTGCAATGGAGCAGGTGTTTGAGCAGAACAGCCCCATGCTCCGGGCAAGGCAGAAGGAAGAGATTGTGCCCGGCTATGCGGAGTACAAATACAAAGTAAAGCTGCAGCACGAGGACGGAACTGTAACGGAAGAGATTATTTCTCTTTACAAAAGCATCAGCTGATAGACAGAGAAAAGTAAAGTGTGGGGACGGAAAACGTCCCCATGCTTTGCTCACTTTTTACCCATGGGGGTATGAATAGATGAAACGATTGATTGTAATAGCGCTTGTTTTCATACTTCTGTTCAGCTCCGGAATTCCTGTGTTCGAAAGCTGGGCTGCGGAGATATCAGAGCCGCATTTAGAAGAAAATGAAACGGAATTCTGCTGCGGAACAGACCCGGAACTGGTACGGGAAGTGAATTCTTCTCTTTTGCAAAAATTTGCTGCCAGGCAACAGAATAAAGCAAAATCTTCTCAGAGAAAACAGCTGGTACCGACAAATGGAAGATCGGCGCTTATGCCTTCTGTGGGAAGCCCAAAGATACTGGTTGTAACTTTGGAGTTTCCAGATTATCCTTTGGACGAGGGACTTTCAGATGGACAAAAAACCATGCGCGGATATTACGAGAGCCTGACAGAGGATACCTTTGCGCCGTACGATCCTGATAAACTAGTCAGCGAACAATCAGCAAGGGGACAGTTTTACTACTATTCCCATGGAAAGCTGGATCTTGAAGGAACGGTTTTGCCGGTATACACTGCTCCGCACGAAGTAAATTATTATGGACAAAATGCAGATCCTTTGATTTATGAAGCAATGCTTCAGGCGAAAAAACTAGATCCAGATCTGGACTTTTCAGATTATGATACGGACGGAGACGGGTATCTTGACGGGGTGGTTGTACGGCACAGTGTAGTAACCGATGGAGGCAGTATATATGATAGTGATCTAGACTATCCCAGGTTGTGGCGTGTGTCAGCAATGTACCCAGGAAGGCGGAAAGAAGTAGGAGATGGCGTACGCCTGTCAACTTACACGCTGATAGATTTGTATTCCTCCTCTGAATCAACTATGGTTCATGAACTCAGCCACTGTATGGGATTGGGTGACAACTACTTTGACGATGCTTCCCGGACCTATCTTGACAGGGCATTTTCTGAGGTTATGAGCAGTTTCCATCCTGGAAAAATGAGCTTCCGCGAAAAAGAATGTGTTCCCTATTATAATACTTATTATCAGTATCTGTTAGGCTGGATCGATCCCGTTGTCCTTACCAGTAAGAATATTCTCAGCCATAAAGGCGGCACAGAAAATCTCTACGAGCTTGCGGCAATGGATCTGCCGCCGGGTCAGGCGCTGCCGGATTCTATGGCGGTAGTGTTGGTACCGGACGATTCCATGTTTCCGTTATGTGAATTTTACATTTTGGAGTATCGTTCAGACGGAGTATCTGTTTTTGGCCAATATAAACAAACCATAGGAAAAACTCCGGGCGGGGTTGTAATCTGGCATTGCAATACATGGTGGACCAGTTACTCGGAATATGAATACGGCAGCTTTTATATCAAACCGGTATACAGAAACGGCAAAAAAATCGCTTTTGGAAACGGGCAATGTCAAGATGTGTATGATGAAACAGATCTCTACACAGCTGGCAGTGTGTTTTCCCCTGCCAGCACCCCGGTGAACAGCAATTTTTATGGAAAGATTGATGGAAATCCAGGGGCTTATACCTTCGGTAATGACATGTATACCGGAGCGTATATGGAGGTGGTGTCACTGGACGAGGAGAAAGCTGTTATCAAGGCGGGTTTTGAAGAAGAAGCCAATACTCCCGCGCCGGTGGTCCATCTCACCAAAATCGCAGATGCAGTAAAAGGAGCTCGCCTCAAATCTGTTCCCGTATTTGATATCAGCATTACAGCAGGAAAGGACGGACCACCGATTCCGGAGGAGGAATTGGTGTTTAACGAAAAATACAGAAAAGAAGAAAAGTGGTCAGAGGGAACCCCTCGATGGGATTACCTGTATTTATCTCACAAAGAACATCCGGGGAAAGTTTGCCTTGCCGAAAACATGACTGTTATCAGCGGTATTGGCCAGCTGATCTTGAAAGACGGCTTCGTTCAATGGAAAGGCAAGCCCTCCCGCGCCGTGGTATCGGATACCTTCTACATGGACAATGCTCCCCCGGAGATCACCTTGCAGGGAGACAATCCCCAAATGGTAGCACTTGGGTCTCTCTATACTGAGCTGGGAGCAGAGGTAACAGACAACTTAGACCCCGATATCATTGCCGGAAAGCTGGAAGGAAAGCTTACCATTGACAGTTCCCAAGTGGATACCGGCACACCTGGAACCTATACCGTTACCTATACCGCTACTGACCACGCCGGGAATACGGCTGCAGCAGAACGGGAGGTCATTGTACGGGATACCTCTCCCCCCACGGCCACAGTGAGCTATTCCACTACCCAGCCTACAAACGGCGATGTTGTCGCTACTATCACTCCCTCGAAGCCCGTTACGGTCACAAACAATGAGGGAAGCCTAAGCCATACCTTCACAGAGAATGGCAGCTTCACCTTTGAGTTTGAAGACGAATTTGGCAATAAGGGAACAGTCACCGCTACTGTGACGAATATTGATAAGTCCCTTCCCACAGGCACAGTCAGCTATGACATTACCGATCCCACCAATCAGAACGTGACGGCAGCGCTGACAGTGGGCGAGGGGGTCACTGTTCTCGGAGAGAGCACCCATGTGTTCACAGAAAACGGCAGCTTTGAATTTCAGATTCAAAACGCCGCAGGAACGAAAGGAACCGTGGCGGCTGTTGTCAACTGGATCGACCGGGAGGCGCCGGTTATTACCCTGAACGGAGAAGGGCTTCTGGAGCTGAGCTGCGATGAGACCTATGAAGAAAAAGGCGCAGTGGTCACAGACGACCGGGACGGGAAAATCCAGGAGAAGCTGACGATCACTTCCACTGTTCAAAATGGAGTTCCCGGCACCTATACTGTCACCTATTCCGCTACGGACCATGCGGGGAATGCCGCACAAGAGAAAGCGCGCACCGTCAGGATCAAGCACAAAGTGACCTATGTGGCAGAAAGCCCCGCCGGCTGTACAGTCGGCGGCGTCCGGGAATACTGGGGCTGCGTTGGGTGCGGAAAGCTCTTTAAAGACGAACAGGCGACCATTGAAACGACCTGGAGCAAGCTGACGATCCCCGCGAAGGGTCACAGCCCGGACAGAGAGAATGCGACCTGTACCGAGCCTCAGAAATGTACCGTGTGCGGCAAGGTGCTGGAATCCGCCAAGGGCCACGAATACAAGGATACGGTGACTTCGCCCACCTGTACGGAAGATGGGTATACTACCCACACCTGTGCCCGGTGCGGAGCGAGCACCAGAGACACCCCGACTGCGGCCTTGGGCCATAATCCGGACAGGGAAGAAGCGACCTGTACAGAGCCTCAGAAATGCACCCGGTGCGGTACGGTGTTGGAAGAAAAGCTGGGGCACGATTATAAGGCTGTCGTAACCCCGCCTACCTGTACGGAAGAGGGCTATACCACCCACACCTGCAGCCGCTGCGGAGAGAGCTATACCGACACCTCCACAGCGGCCTTGGGGCACAAGTGGGGAGAATGGACACAGACAAAAGCGCCCTCCGTGATGGAAACCGGAGAGGAACGGCGAGATTGCTCCCGGTGCGATGCCTTTGAGACACGGGAGCTGCCCAAGCATGTACACACAGAAGAGCCTATTCCCGCTGTGGCCGCCACCTGTACCGAAACCGGACTGAGCGAAGGAAAGCGCTGCTCCGTCTGCGGAACCGTGCTGCAAAAGCAGGAGGTCACGCCGGTATTGGGCCATAACTTTGGAGAATGGAAGCAGACGAAGGCTCCCGCCTGCGAAACAGCGGGAGAAGAACAGAGAAGCTGTTCCCGGTGCAAGGCTGTGGAAAAGCAGGAAATTGCGGCAACGGGGCATACCCCTGGAGAATGGAAATTGTGGAACTCCCCCACCACAACCAGAGAGGGAGAAGAAGTGCGTCAGTGCACGGTGTGCAAGAAGATCGTGGAGCGGAGAACGATCCCGAAGCTGGAGCCCACGCCTACGCCTACTCCTACACCCACGCCAACGCCCACACCTACTCCTACGCCAACGCCCACACCTACTCCTACCCCGCCGCCGGTGGGCCCAGGGCCTGTCGGTCCCGGTCCAGGCCCCATCGATCCGGGACCTGTAGACCCCGACCCGCCCGCACCCACTGAGCTGCCCTTTGCGGATGTAAAGGAAGGGGACTGGTACTACGAGGCAGTTAGCTGGGCTTACGGGAAAGAATTGATCTCCGGCACCACGGAGACCACCTTCTCTCCCGGCATGACCACCACCAGAGGCATGATTGTCACAATTCTCTGGCGCTTGGAGGAAAAGCCAAAAAGCACGGCCTACATGGCCTTTGCGGACGTGAAACCCGGCGCCTACTATTACGATGCTGTCCGCTGGGCATCAGAGCAGGGAATCGTGTCAGGACGCTCCCCAACGAAGTTTGATCCCAACGCACCGATTTCCCGGCAGGAACTGGCAGCAATCCTCTATCGGTATGCTGGAACTCCCCCGGCGGAGGGCGCTCTTTCCGGGTTCCGGGATAAAGAAAAAGTGAGCGGATTTGCTCAATCCGCCCTGTGCTGGGCGGTGGAACAGGGCATCGTCTCCGGCAAGGGCAACCAGACCCTTGACCCCAGAGGAAAATCCACCAGAGCCGAAGCAGCTAGTATGCTGATGCGGTATTGCGGTCTTCCTCAGTAGAGACCAGAAATTAGCGCCGGAAAATTGCGACCTGTAAAAAACGTCTTTGGGCGGAGCTTTCCGTTCAAAGGCGTTTTTTTCTTCTCTTTATAAATTTCCATATTTTGGAAATCCATTTCCTTTCTTGGAATTCGCTTTCCTTCTATGCTGAAAGTACAGGAAGGAGGTGATTTTCGATGGTTTACACCAGGGCGAAGACCATTATGCTTCTCAGCTACAAAAAGGTCCGTTCCAGGATTCTTGTATGCAAAAGAGAGCAAATGGAGGTTGCGGAATGGTGTCTTGTAACTCCACGTCAGGTCCGCAATTGGGTTCGGAAAGACACCAATATTTCGGTATCCAATCTGTATTCTTTAGCGGAGTGCCTGGACTGTAAGCCGGACGATCTGTTGATTCGTGTAGCCATGCCGGAAAGGAGGGAATAGGGAAAATGGCAGACGACAAATTACATAGTGAAGCTTCCCGGTCTGGAATCCCCTTTGCAAATTTAGACGTTTTCGAGGACGAAAAGCAGCTTGTGAACCATCTTTTTTACCTTGTACCGGACACTTCCTCCGGGGAGTTGCGCTGCTTCTTCTACTATGAGAAGAACCGCTTCGCAAAGAAGCCCAATGGGGACTTGATTCTCATTGAATCTTCGTCCCATCCATTTCAGCCCTGAGTTTTTGCCTGTATAGAACACCCCCCCGCCAGTCTGTATTGGTTGGCGGGGGGTGTTTCCGAATTTCAGAAAACTTGATTTTACGGCGGTACTCTGAGCTTGTAAAGATTCGAACTATCCGCCCCGCTTGTCCGAAACCGTTCTTCCACAGTGAGAAACCCAGCTTTTGTCAAGTCCTTTATCGCTCTGCGCACGGTGCTTTGAGAAAGACCGGTATGTCGGGCAGTGGTAGGGATAGAGGGATAACAGGAGCCTTCCTTCCCTGCCCGGTCATTGAGGTACAGGTATACGGCGATGGCTCGGCTTGGCAGTCCACTCTTGTAGAGAAATTCGAGTTTACTCGTCAGCATCACCTTCTTTTGTGCTTCGAATCCTCGCCTTGATTTCTTCCGGATCTGTCATTTCCAGAGGAGTAAATTCCATGACTTTTCCCGATTCTTTCTTGTCCTGCTCCAGCTTCTCCGGGTGGAAAAGCTCTTGGATCGTCTGTACCAGCACCTTTTTGCTGGCGTATTTCACCGGGCGGCTGCCGTTGTCCGGCATCTGGAACGGTTCGCCGAATGAGATTCCCCATTTGAAGAACAGCTTCAATTTAATCTTCATGGGGTGACAGCCAGTTTTCATGACAATGAATTGCCCTTTGGGCATGACCTTGAGCTCGTCCGGCGTCATGAGCTGGCGGTCGATCATTTGCAGGGATTGGCTGGGGTCGTTCTTGCTCCTTGATACCGAGCCGGAGAGCGCTGTGCGGCTGCCCAACGATTTTGACATGACCTGTGCTGTCTCACTGTTGGGGGCAAACCCGCCGAAAATGGTAAGCTGGGTGTTGTCGATAATGATCTCCGCTCCCTCTTTGCCGTAGTTCTTTTCCAACTGCCCCAGGCTTTGAATGATGGGGACAATGGAGAGCCGCCGTGATCGGCTGGCGGAGAACATCATTTCAGCAGATTCTATCTTCGGCAGTGTTCCAAACTCGTCACAGAAGAAAATCGCCCTGTTGTCGAGCTTTCCGCCGTTCTCATCGGCCACCGCCAGAATCTCCCGATAGAGCTGCTGGATAATCAGGGACACCATGAAAAATTTATTGGGGTCTTCCTCCGGCATGATGAGGAATACGGCAGATTTCTCCTTGCAGAAGCTCTCTGCATCGATGGCGGTGTCAAAGCACAGAAGCTGTTCCATCTCTGAATCCAAAAAGGCATTGAGCCTTGACAGGGCTGTTGACATGATAGAGTTCATTGCCTGTTCCGAGGTGGAAAGGGCAGCTCCGGCAAACCACCGCGCTTTGTGCTCTGGGGGCAGCATGAACATGAGAAGCTGAAATTGGGTCGTTCCTTTCTTTTTGCTGGGTGCCAACAGTTCTTGAATGATCTTGAACACCGACACGATATGCCGTTCTTCCTCTGGGCAAAATTCAGCCACCAGCAAAATGGAAGCCGTAAGGATACCCTCGGCGGCATCGTAAAAGTAGGCGTTCTGTCCGAAGCTGGCGCCGTCCGTGCCGGACATGATGATAGTCTTTGCAATGATCTTGGCGTACTTTTCCGCTTTCGCCCGGTACATCAGCTGGGAAGGATCGGCAGCGAACAAGTCCATATACTTGTTGACCAGGTGCAGAAGGTTGAAACCGTCGCTCCGAGTGGGGTTGCGGAGATCTATCACCGCTACATGGTAGCCGTACTTCTCAGAGGCAATTCCCCCATAGTTCCGGGCAATGTCGCCTTTGGTGTCGGTCGAGAGGAAGGGCATCCCGCTTGCCAAAGCGTACTCAATGCAGGGATACAGCCAGTAGGCGGTCTTGCCCACGCCAGCCGCACCGATCATGACAGCGTGAACATCTCCAGTATCCACCAGTGCTACGGTTTTGCCTTTGTGGGTTTCACAGCCAACAACGATTCCCTGCTCTTTTGGCAGAGATTTCCCGTTTCTCCAAAGGTTCGGCTCAAACGGGACATGGGCATAAGTCTGCCGGATCTCCCGCTTGCTTGCCCAGTGAGCTGTACCGTGCTGTCCGTTGCCTACAGTCTTTGCTTTGATATTCAGGGTATAAAGATGCGCAAACAAAGAAATACCGCCGAGAATCAAAAACATCCCGGCAGCAATGAGAATTAGAAGTCCTACTTGAGGCAGTTACTTTCACTCCTTTTTGCAGAAAAGAAAAAATCCGCTTTCTTGATCTTACCCTCTATCTAAGCTAAGAGAATCTTACTCTTTCTTTTCTGTATGATATTTACATTGGGTGGTTCACTTTCCCCTGCCACCATGACAGGGTGCCCCTTTCATGGATTGGGCGCAGTTGCCCCTTGAAAGTAAATTTGAAACATTCAAAGATTTAGAGCTTGCTCTGCGCCTTCTTCAATGCTGTTTTCTACATTTTGCTCATGAAGAAGCTGCTCGTTCCAGTCCTTCAGGTCTGGAAAATGAGCGGAAACGGTCAACTCGTCCCACTCATTCAGGAGCTGCCCGGCGATCCGATGAGCTGCCTTGTGACCACCTCCATCGTTGTCCAAACACAGGGTTATTTCGGAGAACTGCGGGCTGGTATCCAGAAATCGCTCTATGGGAGTGATCCCAACCCCGCAAAGTGCCACAAAGCTATTCTCCTGCCAGTTTTCCGGAAAAAGGGAAATGTAACTGAGCAAATCGATAGGAGCTTCAAAGACATAGAGTTTTGAGCTGATACCCTTCCAGTAAAAGCTGTATTTCTTCTCGCTGCCGGGAAGAGTCTGACGAAAGCCGGATTCGGTCAGCGTTCCCCGCAGATGCACATGGCGAATCTTCCCGGTTTCATCTCTGCCCACAAACATGGCGTTGTGATGCTCCGCCGTTTCGTACAGCAGATGGGCATGGGCGAAAGCTGATATGATCTCTGTGCTGATCCCTCTGGTCTGACAAAGATACGCAAATACCCGCCGCATATTGGTGCTTGCGACGGGTATTTCCAATAGTGGCTTTTCTTCTTCCTTTGGATATGGCTGTGATGGTTTGGTCCAGGCTGGCAAACTTACGGTGGAGCTTCCGCACAAGGCTTCCACAGCGGATTCTTCCGAGCAGTTGTAAAAATACCGCAGGAAGTCCACCGCATTGCCGCCCTCTTGGATGTACTGATTGAACCAGAGGTTCCCTCGGATCGTGACCCGCTCTCCGTGATAGTCCCACTCCCATTCGCTGCCGGAGCGTTTCAGTTCCTCTCCACGAGAGCGGAGCCAGGAAACAAGGTCGGTCTGACCGGCGAAAAACCGTTTTTGTTTTTCTGTGATAAATCCACCTCCGAATACAGGAACAGCCCCCACTTCGTGGAGGCCGTAAAATGATTGATTTTTGTCGATGTATTTGCTATAATGACATTGCGCCGTAAGGCGTGGGAGTCTGCCATAACGGTGGACGGCTGATCCTCTACGGAGGGTCTGAACCCTCCGATTACATAGACCCCTTTGTGGGCACTTCGTGGAAAGGAGGGACAGCTTATGAGTGATTTTGAGCTACTCTCCATTGTTATCCTGATCCTCGGGATTGTGGTAACATTGCTGATTGCACTGGTTCAGAGCACAAAAAAGTAGTCGCCCCCGACCAAGGATAGCGACTGCTTTTTAGTAATTGCTAATCGGGTCAGCCGTTCATCGGCAGACTCTCTTTCTGTCTTTATTATAGCTACTCTTGCTGGATCTGTCAACTCTTTTTGAGGGATACACTCAGATCTTCATTCTCACAAACCATCGTCCACCATCTTCAAAGAGCTGCGTTTCCTTACCATGAATGACCACGGTGTACTGCATTGCCATTTCATGGCTGATCCCGTCCTTGACCCGGCAGGGCTTTCCTTTTACTTCCTCGATGTCAAAGATATCCCCGGCTGTAAAGACTATGCTCTGAGGCCGCACGGTACCGTCGATATAGTGGGTTGCCAACACCTCCACATACTGCTTTCTTCTGCCCTCATTCAGCATGGACGTCACCACCCTCGACCTGCAAATCACGGATATCTGCAATCGGGATAAAGTAGTCGGCTAGAATCAAAGCACCGCAGTATTCGTCTATTCCCTGTACCTGCCCGGTTACACTGTGATAATACCCCAGCTCCAAATCACCTATGCACCGCTGTGGGGCAAAATAACAGACAGTTACTGTGTTTCCGGTGTAAAGCTGTTTCAGTTTACAGTCCAGCTCTCTTTGAAGGTCCTCAGACAATTCCGCCCTTGGCAGCAGAGCCTTTTCCGCTTCCGTCGCCATCACCGCAAAATTGAAGCCGCGCAAGGCGTCAAAGGGCGCAAATATCTTTGCCCTGTTGTTCAAATCCATTTTAGGGCGGGTGGAAGCAGGACGGTCATCACGGAGAATATCGCTGTAGTCTCTCATGCTCTGTGACCTCCGATCTGCATATTCCGTTCCAGTTTAGTCGCACCGGCCATCAGGTCATAGGCTTTGAACAGGGCATTCTTGCCAAACCGCTTTTGGAGATTTATCTCGGTTTTTACAAGCGTGGTTTCCTTTGTTTCTGCTTCAAAATCAGTGAAAAAACCCATCTGATAGCTCACCGATGATTTGGGTGCGATACGGATTGCCGTCACACTGAGGCGGCGGGATAACAGACGGCGGTCAACGATCCTGTCAAATAGCTCCATAACCGCATCCATGATGACGCTGGGAGCGGCAGTGGGGTTTTCCAGCTTTGCCGTTCCGTGAGCGGAAACCGGCACCTTTTTTCCGTGAAAGTTCAATTTCAGCGGACCGCTATAATTGGCATCTGTCCTTTCGTATCCTATGTGGAGAACAAGACCGCCGGCCACCATGTCGTTGTCAATGAGCCGAGTGACTACTTCTTCCGTCATTTCCCGGATCACGATTCGGGTCCTCTCATAGTCATAACCGCATTTCAGCACCTGGCCGCTGGTCATGGATTCTGTGGCGGTCTTGTAGCCCTTGATGTGTTCCATGGTAACCGGCTCTATACCCCAAGCGTGGTCAATGAGTATTTCCGCATCCACGCCAAAAATACGGTACAGATGGTCCTCGCCGTACCTTGAAAACCGAGCAAGCTCACCCATGGTATGGATACCGCATTTCAGGAGTCGTTCTGTTGTACCACTGCCAATCATCCAGAAATCGGTGAGCGGCTCGTGATCCCACAATTTTTCCCGGAAGCTGATCTCATCCAGCTCCGCTACCCGGACTCCGTCTTTGTCAGGCGGGACATGTTTTGCAACAATGTCCATTGCGATCTTTGCAAGATATAGATTAGTTCCGATCCCCACCGTTGCTGTGATTCCAGTGGTCGCCAGTACATCACGAATCATCTGCACAGCAAGCTCATGGGCGGTCATCTTGTAAAGCGAAAGGTAACGGGTCACATCGATGAACACCTCGTCTATGGAATAGATGTGAATATCCTCCGGGGCGATATACTTGAGGTAAACGCCGTAAATGGCGGCAGAATAGTCCACATACATCTGCATTCGGGGCCTGGCAATGATATAGTGGAGTTCCTTGTTCTGCGTTCGCTTGATCTCCTGCACTCGCTGCTTTACTTCAAAAAGCCTTGCCCTGCCGGATATCCCCAGCGCTTTCATGGAAGGAGAAACAGCCAGGCAGATCGTTTTATCCGTCCGAGATTCGTCTGCGACTACGAGGTTCGTAGTCAGAGGATCAAGCCCTCGCTCCACGCACTCTACCGACGAGTAATAGCTTTTGAGATCAATGCAGATGTACTGCTTCCTTCCGGTGTTCATACAACCTCTCCAAAAAAATCGAACATGTGTTCTTTCACTGCTTCGATTGTAACATGGGTATTCAAGAATTTCAACAGGAAATATTTTCCATATGTGAAATTTGTTTTGGATCATACAGGATTTGGAGAGTGGGGCCGCATGGCCAATATTAACAGAAACAAGGGCAACCTCCGTAATACAGGGGTTGCCCTTGTTAAGAAAATTCCCGGTATAAGTTTCCTGCGTTGCAGGGCATGGGAGGCGCTGGTTATGTGCCGGTGGTACACAGCACCTCTCTTTCTTTTTCATAGTTGCTCTGCAAAGTCTGTCAACTCTTTTTCTTAGACAGATCTTCTTGCCGGAGTTTTTCAAACTCCGCAATTTCTGACTTCATCGCAGCCCTAACATTTGGCTTCCCGCAGTCTGGACATTGTTCTGGCTTCCCTTCCCGCTTGAAAGCAAATCCGCAGTGCGTGCAATAGTAAACTGGCATATTCTCCCTCCCCTTGAGCCTGCCTATTGTAACATAGCAGAGAAGAGAAATCAAGGCGCCTAATCCAGTTTTTGCCCCTGAGCCAGCTTCTTGTCGGCAATTTTCGCAAGGAGTTTTTTGTCAACTGTTGAGCTGTTCTCAGAGCCGTCTGCCAGCCTGTTTTCAAAGATCCTGGCGGTCTGATTCAACAAAGACAGAGCCATATCTGATAAATCCGGAGGATAGGAGCGCGGTGTCTTTTCTACAGAGGTAGATTTTCTATCTGTATCCTCTTCAAGTTCAGTAGTCAAGCCTGAAATATGAGAAGAATACTCTTTCTCAAACCCCACTGCGATTTCCACTACCGCATTTCGAATAGGTCTGAAGTCCTTGTTCTGAGAGAGCGGGAGCTTCTCCGGCAGGGTATCGGTGTAGGTGCGCAAGACTTCAAAGCGATGCTCATACCAACAGTCATAGAGCGCAGCGATCCGTGGGTCAGCAGCCAACCTATCCACCACAGCGTCCACCAGCTTTTTGGTGTCCTTGGGCAGGTAGCCATACACCCTTTTGCCCTTCGTCTGCTTCAGCTTGTGGGAAAGCCGGGCAAGCAGTTCTTCCAGAATCGGGTCAGAGAAGCTACCCTGCTCGATCTCCGTCAGAGCAGTTTCCAGTTTCTTCTGGCTCTCCTGCCGGAGTTCATTGCGGGTTTTGGTTTGCTCTTGATAGATTTTCAGCAGCTCATCGTGGAAGATGTCACGGGTAAGGATCGACTTAATCAGCTCAATTCCTTCCGGCGTGAGGTAGGCTTCCTTTGGGTCGGTAGACCACGCCATCATGTGAACATGTGGGTGATGAGCTTCGTTGTGAAAGGCGGCACACCATCGAAGGTTTTCCGGCTTGATCTTCATGGCTTCTGCAATGCGATAGGCATTTTGGTTCAAGAGACCCTGCCATGCTTCTACAGAATCAAACCCCAACCGGGCAGCGTCCTCTCTGTGAAGGGAGACGATGTGTGTCCATACATTGCCGGGGTATTCGCTCAATTCTTCCTGCACTTTGGCAATGTCCGGCTGAGAATCTCCCGCCGAAAACAGTCCATGCCCGATGATTTTTTCCACACCAGGGCGGTTTGCCATGTAGGAAACGTACCCCTTGCGCTCCTGCAATAGCTCCGGGTGGGCTTCCAAGACCGCCATGATGAGGTCGTGAGCGTTCTCCCGGTTGGGGACGGAACGGTAATCCTCGTACTCAAACAGGTCTTTTACATCCGGGTACTTTTGCAGGAGCTCCCGCAAAATTTTCTCCTGCGTTTTCAGAACTGGGCGCAGGTCTTTTTCAGATTTTAGCAGCATGACCCCCTCACGGGTCGCCATGTACCGCACATAATTCAGAAGGTGCTTGTTCTGTGTAGGCTTAAGGTATGGGCTTTTTAAGATAAGACGAGGCATGACTTACTCCTGAAATCTCACGGCATCTTCCATGCTGTACCGCCCGGAGAGCCGCTTGACCTCGTCCACACAGAGCTTTCGGATCGAGGCAAGCTGCCCGTCTGTCACTTCATTTGTCCCGGCTACGATATGGCTCATGATGGCCACCTCAACCGCCAGCTTGAACAGGATTCGGGAGAGCCGGGTTTCCTGAACCTTCATGCGGCCATCGAGGGCATTGTCCAGAACCGGAAACAAAGTGGATCCATTTTCTGCTGTTTCGAGATAGCCAAGATAAAACCGCACAGCTTTGTTCACGAATTCGCTTCGTGAGGAGCAGTTAGCTCTTTTCATGCTGCCTTTGATCTCTTCCAGCATTTCATCGTCGAAGTACACGCCGGTGCTTTGTTTGACGCTCATTTTCTTTCTCCTTTCCAAACGGACAGGAGCCTGACCGGCCAATGCCAGCCAGACTACTGCCTGTTTTCGTATTTGCTGACCGATTCTCTGCAGAAGCGGGAAGTTTCGGACCGAGAATACGGCTTGTTTGAATGTTCCAAAAGTGGCTTGACGGCGGGCGTTGCCCGCCGATGTGACTGACCGGTTCGGCGTGAGCCGGACCGAGTCTTTATCCTGCTTCAAAATACTAGGCCATAATATTGCGGCAATTTTGGAAAACTGGGAAATCCCAGCCCTGTTGCTCTTTCCACAGCGGCTCAAATTCGGCGGTTTCACTGCTCGGTGGTGTTCCTGCCTCAGCCTGGGGTGAAACCCCTCACAGCGGGCGAGACAGGGGCGTTACTCACCTGTTTTTGCCACTTCGTCCAGATAATCCCGGACGGTGGGAGGCACATGGCGATCATAGAGCCGAGACAAAGAAGCGGCAAGCTCCGCTTCCAGCAAGGCGTTTTTCTTTTGCAGGAAATACCGCAGGGCTTCCTCTTTCTTTTCGGGGAAGCTGATTTTTATCTCCTTATTCATGTTTATCACCTCACAAATCCATGTTCACCTGCTCCGCATTTTCAGGAGCAGCCGTCTGAGCTTCAGAGTATTCCAGCGCTTCCATCAGCGGGTCAAATTCGAACCCCGCCTGTCGGTAGCCTTCCATAATGGTGTTGAGATAGGCAGCGGAGGGCATTCCCAGCTCATGACCGGGAGTCATGACATAGGCCATGGCGTTGACTTCCTCGCCGCCGATCTCCACAGAGAAGTCCTGCTTTTCATAGAACCGGGGCCAGCCCTCGTACACGTCGAGGCGCTGCTCATCTTTGGGAGAGATCTCCCAGAGAAGCACAGGCACGCTGTGGTCCAGGGACGGCTCAATGGTCGCCACAGCACATATGGAACTGCCCCGGAAAATCATGCGATAGCCTGTGATCTCAGCCGTGCCCACAGGCTTTGCGTCCGGGCAGCGGTAGGCCATCTGCCCTCGGTGCAGGTTGCTGCCGTAGGCGATATACAATTTCTTGCTATTCAAAGTCTCATCTCACTTCCTATCAAATCATTCTGATTTTGCACAGGCTCGTCCGGGAAATCCTCCGGCGATGGAAATTCTCGTTCCAACCGCAGCCGTTCCCGCTGGGCGATCCCCTGTGCCGGATCGCGCCAAGCAATGTCTCCCTCTAAATGCTCCAGCAAGTGGAGCCGAGCGGTTGCAAATTCATCGCCGATCAAACCCATTCGCAGGAGCCATGTACGGAAGGTGTATTTCTCGTTAGTACTCTGAGTCTTGATCCGGCTGGCACATCGCTGGGTTAGCGCTTGAGCGGAAATGGCAAGGCAGAACTGGATATACGCTTTGATTTTCCCGGCGTGGGTCGTGCCGTTGAAGAGCCGATATTCCACCGTGCCCTTCTGAAACACGCTGTGAAGATTCAGGCAGTGGTATCGGGAATAATCATAATGATCGTTTCTCCTGCTATCGCCGCCGTACCAGATTCGTTCCAACTGCTCCAGCGACCGAGGGCGACGTCTATCAAGCGCATTGATGAAGTTGTCCTCTGTCTTTTGGCAGTAACGATGCTCCCTTTCCACGTCCACCTGTAAAGCTCGATAGAGGATATCTTCCTTGGAGTACATGATGTTGCACAGGTTCCGGAGAGTTCGGGCATCAAAGGTAGACGCATCCACATGGACGTGAATGCCACAGCTTTCATTCGCCATCGCCCCCTTGTGCCGGAGCTTCCGGACCAGCTCCTGAATGACCGGAATATCCTCATAGGTACAAATGGGGCTGACAAACTCCGTGCTGTAGCTATTGTCAGCATTTACGAGTCTGCCACGCTCCTTCTTCTGAGTGTGAATACTGCCGTCAGAGGTAAATTTCCACCTGCGCCCTTGTCGGTCTGAGGCAGTGTATACTCCATAGTAGCCACCCTCAAAACGGCTCTCTCCGCCCAAATACTCAGCGACGATTTTGGATGCTTTCTCACGGGTGATGCCTGTAAGCTCGATCTCAATGCCAAAACGCAGATTTCTCAAGTCAATAAGGAACTCGCTCCTTTCTCAAAAGAGCGGCGATCCCCCGCAGGACAAACTCCACGCAGGGGATCGCTACACTATTGCCTAGCGCCTGATATCTGGCGCTGTCGGAAGCGCCGGGCAGGTCCGTCCAATGATCCGGGAACCCTTGTAGCCGCTCACATTCCAGCGGAGTCAGGCGGCGGATGAGCAGCGGCGTTTCAAGCACCAGCTTATCCTGTTCCACATATTGGGCGTTGGGCCCTCGGCGGTCGCTGGCAGTGAGAGTCCTCACCGCCCTCTGGTACACAAGGTCTGTGGCGTCTTTCCGCTGCCTGGCGCTCTCAGTAGAAACCACAGGGCTGTTTTGGAACTCGTCCACCCTCTGGCGGCTGAAGACCGCATGACGGTCCATGGCGGTGAGCGTATAGGAAATATTTTCCTGGCACCCCAGCCCGTTTCCGCCGTTTTCAGGCTGGCGGTCAATGATGTTTCCGGCAATACAGAGAACGGAGGAATCTTCGACCAACGGCAGATTATTCCTGCCTGTTCCCGCTCGTGCGGAAAGCGTGGGCGATACCTCATGAGGATCGGTGTAACGACTGTCGATCCCGTGGTTCTCAAATACCAGCGGCTGGTGGCCGTGTTCCTCTGACCGCAGCGTTCCAGTAATATTTTCCGAACACTCCATCACCTGTCCTCCTTGGTCATTGAGACACAGGACAGACGGCATACTGTTCCCGCTGGGCGAGCCTTTCAGGGTGGGAGCTAAATCTTCCCCGTATCCGATCCCGCCTGCGGATTTTCCTGCTCCCGCACAGAAACCCGCCACAAACGTTTGCATCTGCATATTGGATGTAGCAAGCAAAGCTCCTGTGACGTTGCCAGTTTCTATGGCTTCATCCCGTTGGTTAAGATGGAATGCGATCTCCCTTGCGGCGGTATTCACCATTTCTTTGATCCCCGCCTGAATTTCAAGAGCTTCCTTGAGCTCCGTTGGAAGGGGCTTCTCCCGCTCGTCAGCACGGCGCAGGATCCCCCGGCAGGCTTTGGCGCTCAAATAGTATTTGGGGTGCGGGTTCTTCTCCAAAATCTGCCACAAGGAAGATTCTTTTACGGCGCTGGGGTACACCCCAGTATTGAGCGTCAAGACAGCGCCAGCATAGGGTGAACGATCCTCCCATAACGCACCCAGCAGAGAGCCATGCCCCGCCCGGAGGTCGAGGCACTGATACGGCTGGATCTGCAATTCCAAGGGTTTCTTCGAGGACGATCCTAAAGTCCTCGCCTTTGGGCGACCCGCTGGAGAATGCGCCGGGGACGTTTTCCCACACCATGAATCGAGGCTTAGCTGGCCGCCCTCTGTTTCTTTCAGCTTCTCTCATCTCCTTGACGATCCGTATTTGTTCCATAAAAAGGCCGGAGCGTTCTCCAGCTAACCCGACTCTTGCTCCGGCTACAGATAGATCCTGACACGGGCTGCCCCCACAGATGATGTCAACTGGCGGCAGCTCGGCGCCGTTGAGCTTCGTAATGTCTCCCACATGGACCATGTCCGGGAAATGCTTTTGCGTGACCCGGATGGGAAACGGTTCTATTTCACTGGCCCAAACGGGGACGACTCCATTTTTGACAGCAGCCAGCGGAAACCCGCCGATGCCGTCAAAGAGGCTGCCCATTGTAATTTGGGACACAGTATCACGCCCAATCCACGGTGAATTCCACCGTTAGGACCTGTTCCTTCACGGGCTGGCTCATGGCGGATATCACAGCGGTGTATGGCAGCGGCAGGGAGCCGCCTTTCGGAATATTGCTCAGATCGGTTACATTAAGCTGCTCCTGGGTTCCCTGTAAGAAAGTATCACAGCCAGCAATTCGGAAACCGATCTGCTTGGAGTCCACTTTCGTCCCCGAAAGATCGCAAGCAAAAGGAATCAGCCGCCAGCCATTTTCTACCGCGACCCATATCCTGGTGAGTTTTACCGCTCCTGTGGAGTTGTTCCGTATCTCTGCATTGCTGGCTGCTGATACTGTCCCCTGATCAGACACTGTCAAGGCCAAACTGGCGGGAACGGTCACGGAAAAACGGGTCATGAGGTGCTTGCAGGTGTCGCAGTAGGTATCTCCATTGCTGTCAATGTGATCGGCATACTCATAGTCGCTGTACCCACACTGAGTGCAGGTACGGGCCCTGCGGTGCTGAGCATCGGAATCGTCAGCCCAGGAACCGCAGGTAAAAGTATGGCTTGCATAAGAGGTGCTGATATCTGTCGCACACGCAGTACAGCGATTTATGACCCGGTGCTGATCCGCTGTGTATCGTACATACGATTCCGTTGTAGAGTGGTTTTCGTATTTGGTGGTAGTTGAGCTGCAGCTGGTACAACGACCCGTCCGCTTATGCTGGGAAGTGGAATAGTATGTTGCGGAGCCATAGGAATAGCTGTGGCTGTATCCGCTGGGACCAGTCACTCCGCAAGCGCATTTACTGGTATAGTGACAACCGGACCAAGATTTAACATAGCTATGCGGCTGCCGCTCGTATGCGTAGGCAACATAGGCGCTGCATTTTGTACAGCCCTGGGTTGCCCAATGATAACTGTCGTCTTTTCTGGGGTACACCCATTTCCATGAACAGCCAGTACATTCACAGCCATCGATGTCGCAATTTCCAACTAACGGATTGATGTCATGATCCGCTAGAAGATCCACTTCTCCGTACCAGAGCTGGGATAAGTTCGTACAGTCTTCAAACTCTTCCGGGTCAAGAGACCCAATGACTGATTCCGAAATTCGTATCTCGGTCACTTCCGTCAGTCCACAGAACCAGTAGGACAGGCTTTCCAGCTTCAGCCCTCTTGTACCGTCAAATTGAATCCCTTTGATCTGTTCCCGCAGCTCCTTCCAAGGCTGATCCTCGGAAGATGTAAAAGGTTCCGATGCGCCCGCTCCGCCTATTGCAAGCAGACCGGAATCCGGATGAAAAAGCCAAGTAATATTGCTTTCACCAATCGTTCCAGATAGGAGAATATTCTCCGTTTCTGCCACTGTCTCTGTCACAGCATAACTCTCTGCTTCTGCAGCCATAGCCGGGGAACAGCAGGCCGAGACCAGCAGTGTCAGAGTCAGTAAAAATGAAAGAAAAAATCTATGCTTCATGGTTACTCCTTTTCCGCATGAAAGGCAGTACCCCGGCGCTTGCCGGGGTACACCTTTACATTTTCAAACTCAAACCGTATCCCACTCCACTACAAACACAGTGCTTGCAACAGTGGCGTTGTATACGGGTTTGGACAGAGGCGTGACGATAGCGTCATAGCTGACATCCGCTTTACTCAAAGCAGCGTTGCCAGCGCCCGTCATATAACAGCCGGGAATCGGACGATCCAGCAGGGTTTGAGCAGCGGCGTTCCCGCTGGTCTTGACCTGCTCTCCGTCTCCGATACGCAGGGCAAAACCCAGCTTGTTGGAATCCACCTTTTCACTCGCCAAGCTGGAGCTGTTCCCATAGGAAGTCAAAAACCAGCCGCTGGCGGTGGAAATGCTCACGTTCTTCACCCGTACCGCACCGTAGGAGTGGTTGATGATCCGGCAGTCGGTGGCCGTCACTACCGTGCCGTCGTCGGTCATTGCCAGGGGCAGCGTGGTGGGAACGGTCACGCTCATGCGAGTAGCGGAAGCGCCGGGTGCGCCGCCGATCCCATCGTTGGTGGTAGTCAGGGTGACGGGTGTTTCACCTGCGCCGCCGTCCTCACAGATCTCCGCCGCAAAGGCGGAAACGCCCATGCAGAGACATAGGCAGAGAGCCATCAAAAGGGATATGATTTTCTTCATCATAGTTTTGTTCTCCTTTCCGTGATCAAACTGTGTCCCACTCAACCACGAACACCACATTGGCGACATTGGCGTCTACGGCAGGCTGGGACAGGGGCGTGACGATAGCTTCATAGGAAACCGGGACAAGATTACGAGTGGAATCCCCATTTCCGGTCATGTAGCAGCCGTTCACAGGGGCGCTGATGAGCTGCTGGGAAGGGTCGTTTCCGCTGGTCTGGACTTTCTCTCCGCCTCCGATCCGCATGGCAAAGCCCAGCTGATTGGAGTTGACCTTTTCCCCCGCAAGAGTGGATTTATCTCCGAAAGAAGTAAGATTCCAGCCGTCCCCGGCAGCGATGGTGACGGAACGGATACGCACGGCGCCGTAGGAGTGGTTGACGATCTTGCAGTCGGTGGCAGTGGTAACGTCTCCCTGCTGGCTAATTGCCAAGGGCAGAGAGGTGGGAACGGTGACGGACATGGCGGTGGCGGCAGGAGCGCCGCCGATGGTGCCGTTCTCAGTAGAACTCAGATACACAGGGATGCTGGCTGTGCCGCCGTTTGCATTGATCTCCGCGGCGAAGGCAGAATTACCCATGCAGAAGCACAGGCAAAAAGCGAGAATGATAGAAAACAGTTTTTTCATAAGGTATTCCTCCTGAATCTTAGTTTAATACGGTCACATGGATGATAGCGCCGGCCGAACCGAGCAGAGCTCCGGTGTCCGGGTCCACATTGGTAAAATGGGCGGTGCATTCGTACTCCCCGGCAGGGAGTTCGGCGGTGAGCTTCCCATTTTCGATCTTGCTCCCCACGGGGATCGCGGCTGACTTATAGATGGTTTCTCCCGTGTCGTTGCGGACAATTTCCACCACCTGCGGGTAGCGGTTGACGCTTTCGTTGACGATCATAAGATTGCCGTTCGAGGAGGCCGTTTCAAACACGGGCGAGGTGTTACACGAGATATTGATCAATCCCTGTTCAACCTGCTCGTTTAACTCGCTGACGATCTCGGACTCGCTCTTTTCCTCCCAGCCCCCGCTGACGGCAGACTGGTCGTACACAATGCCGGAGCTTTCCGGCAGGGGTTCCAGCTTAATTTCTCTACCCTGACAGCTTCTAAAAAGCAGCAGGAACAGTAAAATCGCCAGTATCAGCACGATACCGGCGGCAACGACCCAATGCTTTTCGCTTTTCTTTTTCTGCGGCTCTTTCATTTTCAAACCTCCATGCTTTCAGTTTTACAGCGGAATGTTTTGCGGTTTCGCGCAAGCGAAATTCCAGCGTTCTGAGAGGCTGGAAAGCAAAACTTCCAGCTTGAAAAATCTATTTTTCAAGCTGTCCATACCCCTGAATCTCATAATACCCAAGGGGATAGCTGCATTCCCGGCAGGTATCCCCGGAATTTCCCTCGATGGTGTAGACCCGGCCGTTTTCCACTCGCTCCACGATTCCCACATGGTCGGTGTTGCCGTCCAGCCCGTTATATGACCAATCAAAAAAGATGATGTCGCCGGGCGAGGGCGTATAGGAATTGTCTTTCCAGCGGTTCCTCGCTTGGAACCAGCGGACTCCCTCATCACAGACCGAAAACCGGGGAAACATCCCCGCACTCAATAGCCCGCTCTGATCCGCACACCAGCTTACGAAGATGGCGCACCATTCCACCCGGCTTTCAAAGCCGTACCATCGCCAAAAAATCTCCCCGCCCACATTGCCAAGCTGCGCCATGGCGATGGACAGAAGGTCCGGCATTGCCCACTCCATGAGCTGGGAAAGCTGCTCACCTGTAAGCTCCGTCCCGAACACAGCGTTGACCCGTTGTGCCAGAGCGGAGTCGGTGATCCCAGAATAAAAACACCCTACCAGCCGAGAGACAAAACTGGGATCGTCGGCAAAATCGGACAGGGCCATCACGTACAACACCTGTGCACGAACAGTTTCTTCCTCCAGCCCGGCTTCTTTCATGGCTTCCTCGATCTCCTTGAGCTTGTTATCCACTTGGGTCGCTCCTGCGAGATCCTCAAAACTCAGGTCGGCAAGAACAGCTTCGGTGAAACCCGGCTCGTCTACCGTCTTATTGAGACTCTTGAACACGGCAACCACACCCATCATTGGGAGTAAAACTGCAAGAATTACCGCAAGAAACACAGTAATCAGCGCATTCCTGCCTCGCTTGTCCAGAAGCAGGGCAGTGGCGATTTTCTTTAGAGCTGCGCCTAGTGTTGTGCTCAAACAGTCCACCCCTTTTCTGTAATGGGGAACCCCCGGCGAGGGTTCCCCAGCAGTAAATCCATTTGGATTCACTGCTCCCTTCCTGCGCTATTCTCTCAGGAATTAGACCGTGGAGCGCTGCTCCACACCTCGCCACCTTTGAAAAGGTGGACGAAACTTTTGCTTGCGCTCACCGCCCACCCTTTAATCCGAACATCTCCTGCTTGAATTCCGGGAAGCTGACTTTAAGAAGATACCGCTCGTTGCCGCAGCGGTAGAGGCAAGTCCCACGCTCCGGGTTGCGGATGAGCTCGAATTCGGCTTCTTCCATCTGCATGGTGGAAATGTACGCTTTCGGGTCGGTCAGCCCGGCGTGGAACAGGAATTGGTGAGTGGGGATCGAAAACAGCGGCTTGGTCAGCTCCTTGACCCCGTCCATGAGGAAGTCCTCAATGTTCTGGCTGGCAAGAATCATGCCGGATTCCCGTTTGCGCACCCGCTTCATGAGATTGCGGATATACTCAATGGCCGTGAGATTGGTGAGGTACAGGTACAGCTCGTCTATGGCGGCGCAATGGTTTCCCGCCCCCAGCAGGGCGTTGGTCATGTAGGAGAGGATCGAAAACAGCAGCGCATCTTTCAGCCTGCCATTCAAATTCATAATGCCCTTCACCCCAAAGCACAGGAATTTGTCGTCCCGGATATTGGTGTGGCCGTTGAAATATTTGGACTCTGCTCCCGTACACATGGAATTGAGGGAAAGGCACACCTCCTGAATGGTTTCCTCGGTGAAGAGATTTTTCTTCTGTCTGTCGTAGAGCAGATATTCTTCTTCCAGAAGTTCGTAGAAGTCCGCCATGGTGGGAAAGGCTTCCGGGGACATGGCGGAGAAATCCGTGTAATCGTCCATATCAAAACGGCGGTACAGCTTCTGGAGCATCAGCTCGATGGTGTCAAGCTGGATGTCGGAAAAATCCTTGTACGCCCGGAAGAAATCTTTCAGATAGGAGATGTGGCGGGAAAGGCGGGTCGCCTTTCGGAATGCTTCCGGGGTGTGTTCATCATCTTCTTCCTCTGTTTCATCGCTCCACAGCGTGGGTTGCAGCGGATTGATGATATATTCTCCTGACAGATAGTCCAGATAGCACCCGCCCAGAGCCGCCGTCAGATCCTCGTATTCTCCTTCTGCGTCTAAGGCGATGAGGGATTTCCCGCTCTCCCGGAGGTTGGTTATAATGCCCTTCATGAGATGAGATTTACCCTGCCCGGAGTTGCCGAGAATGAGGATATTGGCGTTGGTCTTGTCGTCTGCCCGGCGGTCAAAGTCGGTGAGAATATTGGTGCCAAATTTGTCCCGGCCCAAGTAGAAGCCATGAGGGTCAGTCTTGCCCGAATAGTTGAAGGGGTACAGATTTGCCACACTGGAAGCTGGCAGCACCCGCTCAAACTGGCTCCCAAACTGATTGGAGCCGAAGGGAAGAACAGACAGGAAACCCTCTTTCTGCCGCAGGGTCAGCCGGTCGATATTCACTTTGGACCGGGTCAGCTCCATGAGGATGTCGGACTGGAGCTCTTTGAGCTTTTCCGGACTTTGGGCTTTGAGCTCCAGAAACACGGAACAATGCAGGAGCGGCTCCCGATTCTTTCTGAGGTCAGCCAGAAGCTGCACCACGTCCTTGAGGTTATTCTCAGCGTCCAGCGTTTCCTGCACATCGTTGCCGCCGGACATGAGCTTGTTTCTCCGGGTAGCGTTCTGAATGATCTTTCGCTGCTCCATACTGTCCACCAGCCGGTTGTACATCCGCAGAGTGACATTCGTCCGGTCAGCGAGCTGGCTGAAAACAGCCTGTTCTTCCGTGCTGGGCGGGTACTCCCGGACTGCCCACACACATCGGTAACTGTCCCCGCAGATGTAATGGTCGTTGAAAAACTTGATTGTCCCCGGCAGGATCATATCGAAGAAATCCTTTGTTACGATTTCTTCCTGCTGGGCAGCGGTCAGCGTCTTACTCTTTTTTCGCAGCTTCGTTCACCTCTTTGCTGATCAAATTTTTGAGAACCCCCACCACAATGATCCGCCCGTTTTCCCGGCTGACGTCACAGGTGGAGAGGGTTACAAACTGGCTGTCTGCCGGAATATTCCCGCAGTCATAGGGACACGCTTCCCGCACAGCGTCCAGAAACCCGCCCCCGCCGAAGGGAGTGTACAGCTCGGAATCCGCCGTGATTTTGAAGCTGGCAAACAGCTCGTACTCCCGTACCTCGTCTTCCAGTTCCACATACACTGTCCTGTGCTCGTCCAGCACAGACTTGTCCGGGAAATAGACGATGGGCGTGAACATAGAACCATCGAAACGGTTGTGTCCGTACAAAATGAGATTCCCGCTGCTTAAATCACAGCGGGAATCCAGAAACGGTACGCCATAGTCAGAGGCTGTGCCGTCAAAGGCGGTATGGAGATACTTCTCCGGGTCTTGCGTGGAGTGCATGAGGGGATAGTCGATCACCGTATCGGGAACCGTCACCCAGCCGATGCAGTCCGGATTTTTCTCACGGAGTGCTTTCACATCGTGGCTCGGCTGCTCCGGATCGGTGTTCTGCTCCGGCTCTGCTGTTGGCTTGGGAAGAAAGCCGCTCACAAACTGCGAGATCTGCCCCAAATTCGGGTTTTCCCCTGTCTGCTGGGTCGTTTCCCCACTCAGCTCGGAAAAGGCGTCCTGCTGGGCTTTGCTGGTGAGAAAGTACCGAACCATCCAGAACCCGGAAGCGGACATCAAAATCACGCAGCCGAACAGCAGGAGGGAAAGAACAGCACGTTTCATGTTTCCACACCTGCCTTTCTTATTTGGCTGAAATCAAAATTATCCAGCCCATCCACATCGGGAATGGCTTCTCCGTTCATGCTGGCTTCAAAATAGATGGCCAGCACCCTCTTGATCTCGTCTTTCCCCATGCGCCGGACCTCAAAGCCCTGCTCGGAGATGACTTTTTCAGCCCGGTTTACGGCCTGAAAGACCTGCTCGTCTTTCTCTGCTTTGAACCGCAGGAGGAACAGAAACTGACGGGCGGTGGACATCTCGATCTGTACGCCGTCCAGGAACTCCCTGTCTTTCTGAAGGGCAATCCGAACAGCCGGATTCTCTTCCTGTCTCAATCGGTCAGCGATGAACTGCTTGTTGTCGTCAAAGCACTGGCAGGAATCCAGACAGGCGATCTCCATATTGGGCTGGGCGGACAGCACCATGAGCAGATGGTGGATCTTCACGGCGACGTTGGCATAGGAAAGCACGGAGATATTGGTGGGCTGCACGAGGAAAAAAGCAAGCTCCCCGCCCCTGGTCTTGAGACCATAGGTGGAGAAGCCCTCTAAGCCCAGCAGCTCACGGGTGCTTTCCTTGCCCCATTTTTTCTTTTTCTGTTTTTTCATAGCTTCCTTTCTAAGTTTTGCAGCTCCAACGGAATTCCTGCTGAGTGGTCAGCAGGAATCTCCCCGCAAAGCGGATATAGTCGAGGACGGTCAAGTCCTCTAAGCGAATGGACAGGAACGCAAACGCCACTGTCAGGGCAAAGGGCAGAAGGAGCCGCACCTGCGTCATGGCGAGGACAGAAAGGAGCAGCCCCACGCAGAGAATGGCAAAATCCCGCAGGCTCCAAAGCCACAGGTTTGCGGTGGCCTTGAGGTTTTGGGGGTAGAGGTAGGTTTTCACAGGCCCATTCCTCACATCTCAGGGGCTGTGGGTACCTGCCCGTCATTACCCGGCTCGAAATCGTCCAGATTCGGGGTCGCATCTTTTTTCTGCTCCAGCTTTGCAAGCTGCGAACCGAGCTCGTTCAGATATTGTACGAGGCTCTTGCGATCGTCCGTTTCAAATTCAGGTTCTGCAAAGCCTGAACGCTCCGTGTATAATGCATAGCGGCAGTCCTCATGGGGGCTGTTCACCGCCACCATGAAATAACGCCCGTTCCGTTCCCCGGAAAGAGGAACGAAGCGGACGTCGTCATAGAGGTTTCCCTGCAAGGGGCAGTTGTTTTTGAACCAGACATGGTAATTATCCAGAATGTACGGGTCACGGATTCCTGTCACGATTCCAGAGAGTTTCTTGAGCCGCCCGGCGAGAGACTTCGTTTTGCAGAACCAATCGTACCACCCGGCATTGCATTGGGTACTGTAGTCCGGGGCGGAGAATTCGCCGTTTGCGTACTTCTCCTGCCACTCTCGGATTGAGATTTTATGGCTCATTGAATCACCCTTTCTCAAAATAAGTTTTACATTTTCATTTCGGATCCGTCAGCTTCCTGCCCCTCGTCATCCGTCTCGAAATCGTCCCAATCCGGAGTTTCATCTTCCAGTTCCATCTGCTCCGCAAGCTGGGGACCGATGGCGTTCAGGTAGGTAATCAGCACCTGCCGGTCTTTGCAGGAAAGCTCCGGCTCATAGATACCGCCCCGTTCCGTGTACAGGGCGTACATCTTGTCCTCATGAGGCGAGTCCACCATGATAGAAAAGCGGCTGTCGCCCTGCTCGACCTTCAGCGGGTCAAAGTAGATTTCCCCATTGAATACCCCCGTCAGGTGACAGGCGACATTGAACTGCACATTGTAGTGGTCCAGAATGAACGGGTCTTTGATCCCCATGACAATGCGAGCCAGCTTCTTGAGCTTTTCGGCAAGATAGTAAGGGTTGTCGAGACGCTCATGCCACCCGGCTCTGTGCTGGGTATTGAGATCTGGCGAGTCAAATTCGCCGTTATTGTATTTTTGCTGCCACTCTCGGACAGAGATTTTGTTGCTCATTTTTTCACTCCTTTACGCCACGGCTTTGGCGATGTTTCTCGTCATATTGACTGCCGTGGAAGTTGCGTGCATCACGCTCATCATGTTGACCTTGACAGAGCTGTCCAGCCCGAATTGCTGGGCGATCCTTGGCACTTCTCCGGCTGCCAGCATGACGCCAAGCCCCAGAAGGGCGTTGGTCTGGAAGGTGAGAAGCCCTAGAAACAGCAGCACCGTCTGGAGAAACGCCGTCAGGCACAGGGCGAAGATCTGCTTGCACCACTGATTGAAACCGTCCCCATAGCCGCGAGGAACAGAAAACAGGTACAGGCTTCCCACTGCCATCTGGATGAGCAAAATGCCGCCCCGCTTGATGTTGGCAAAGAACACCTTGAGAATGCAGTATGCAAAGGCAATGAGCATGAGGAGCGGAAAAATGCCCACGGCAATCGTCCCGCTGGGTCCGCCGAATCTTGCCACCAGCACCTTTGCGGCTGCGTCCCCGATATTGAACTCCTGCGTTCCCACAAGGTCGGCGGCGAGATCCCGGAGAAAGATATTTTGCAGGGAAATGCAGAACTTGTAAAGCTCCACGGGTACGACCGTCACGAGATTGGCGGCAAAGAAGCCTTTTAACACATTCAGGGCGGTGGACTTGATGGTCGCCCTGCCGTTCTGGTACTCGATGGCAAGATCAAAGGCGGCGACCACCACTCCCACGCCGAACAGCACCCAGCCGAACAAGAAAAACAGCCGCACTGCCGATTCGATCCAGGAGAGGTCGAAGATCTCCGCTCCCATGCCGCCGATCTGGGTGAACACATCTGCGGTGGTATCGTAGAGGTTCTGGAACAGCCATTTCATGAGGCTGTCCCAAATTGAATTGACGATCTCCCCGCCCAGGTTCTTAAACACATTTCCTAGCAGCCCGCCTAACCAGTTAAACATTGGACTCACCTCTTTCTGACGCTTGCCGCAGGACTATGAGACAGCGTCTCATAGTCCCACTACGCCCCAAATATAAAGCGGAGCTGTCAGGGTGAAGACAAGACAGGCGAACAGGATTGCTGGAGCGGCAAATTCAAACTGCCCGTGCTTCCTGTAATCGAAATAGGCTGTGCCGATCTTCACAAAGAAGAGCACGGCGAGGATCACGTCAATGACTGGGAAAACCACGGAATTGACCACCGTCTTGATCTGGCTCTGTGCTGTCGACCATGTGGACTGTACCGCTCCCGCCACATCTCCTGAACCAGCCGCCAGAGCGGGCATAGAAAAACAGACGGTCAGGAGCACTGCCGCTGCCGCCAGTAAAAACACTTTTGAATGTTTCTTTTTCATATTTCTTCCTTTCTGTCATAACAAGCGAAGCCGCCCCGTATGGAGCGGCTCTGCTCAAACTCTCTACATCGCCATCGCTTCTGCGCTTTCCTCCGGCGGGAGGACGGCATCAAAAGCATCTGGTTCAAAATCGTCCAGAATGTCTTGACCTGGCCCGAACCGCTCCAGCAGCTCGGCGAGCTGCCCCCGCTCCGTTACGAAGTCGCAGATCGCCCCGGCGTCCTTGATTGCCGCAAACAGCGCTTCCGGCTTTTCCTTCACAAACTGCGCCCAGCTTTGAATGTACGCCTTGTTGTTTTCAGTAATCGAATCCGGCACATCGCACCCGGCAGCGCTCAAAATGAAGGCCGAGCCTATCTCAGCCCGGAGTTCCTCTGCGGCATATTCCTCCGAGTGGCTGTCCGGCGAAAAGGGGCGATCCAGCCTGCTTTCGTGTCCCGTGGAGTGGGAAATCTCATGGAACAGGGTCGAATAATAGTCCAGTTCACTGTTGAAGGTTTCTTTCTCCGGCATTTTCAGGTAGTCTGATGCAAACGAATACGCTGCGAAACCACCTTGTATCAGCTCGATCTGCTCCGCCGCAAGATAATTCTCCGAAAACTCCTCCAGCAGCTCGTCCTTGTATTCGGGAGGGATATGTTCTCCCTGCTCTGCCAAAGAGAACCCGTCCATTTGACAGCCATTGAACACAGTGAACGTCTTTGCGTAGATTTTGAAGTCATCTACCCGGTCCGGGTCGGCGTCTACTATGCGGTGGTACTCGGCAAAGTCCAGCGACTTTTTTGCCTTGGTGTCATAGACCTTCCAGAGCTCCACGGAGGTACCAGTCTCTCCCCGCCGTACCTGCCAGCCGTTTTCCTGCGCCTGACGGTAGGTACACCAGCGGGGGTCGGTATACTCCCGCTTGATGCTTTCAATCCACAGCCGCAGGGCGTTGACGCCGTGATATCGCTTGCCGGACACAGCGTTACAGGCGTCAAACATCCCCGGTGCGGTATTGACCCACGGCTGCTGCCACGGGAGCTTTTCTTCTGACAGAGACTGCATAAAAAGGTCAGCCAGTTCCTGTCTTGTCTTGCTAAGATTACTGATCCTTCTTTCTCCTTTCCCTGCGGAGCAGAATAGCGCACACATACGCCCCAATGAGCGCCAGCACAAAGGCGCCGGACACATAGATAATAGTCCTGTCCTCGCCTGTATTGGGCGCCATGGGCTTGGGAGCGTCCTTCATGACCACCTTCTGGATCTCCCCGGTCTCCAGCACGGTAAATCTCACATCTTCCGCCATGAGGTAACCGTTAGGGGCTGTTTCCTCATGGAGAACGTACTCTCCGGCAGGGAGCCGTTCCATGAGGTGAGGGTCCGTGCCGGACACCCATGTTTCAAGGACTTTACCGCTGGAGTCCAAAAGCTCCAGCTTTGCGCCGGGCAGTTCTTTGCCGGTAGTCATGTCCTGCTTACTGATCTGCACCTTGGTATGCTCATTGACGATTTCTCCCAGCTCAATGACTTCTCCATCTTCGGTGATCTCCATAGCGAGAGGGTCTTTCAGAAGGACGTAACCGGGCAGGGTGGTAAGCTCCTTGACCAGATATTTGCCATAGGCGATATCCTTAAAGAGAAAAACGCCGTCGCTGTCCGTCTCAGCGGTAGCGATGGCATTCTTCATGGAGAAGTCTGCTGTTTCAGGGAGGAACAGCCCAAAGACGACATTTACCAGAGGCTGTTTATCCTCGCCTATCTTCTTGCCGGTGATAGAGCCGTATTTCGGCTTGGGAGTGGGAATCTTTTGATTCTCAAAGGTGCATTTCAGCTGTGCCCCGTCCTCGGTGACATGGGCTTCAAAGATTTCAGAAGAGAGGAAATACCCGCTGGACGCCCTCAGTTCTTTTACCAGCCATCTGCCGAAAGGGATATCCTCAAAGCTGAATTTCCCGTCTTTGTCTGAAACGGCTGTTGCAAGGGCAGTCTGCTCGGTAAACTGTTTTGTGTCCGGGGAAAAGAGACCGAACACCGCTCCGGACAGGGGGTTCTTTGCCGTGTCGGTTTTAAGGCCCTCCAGTCGTCCCCGTTTCAGGTGATTTTCAATAGAGTCACCGTCATTGACACTGATTTTTACCACAGCCTTTTTCTGCCCGGCATACTCGAAATTGACAGGGTATGTTATGTCGGACAGAATGTAGTGGTCGTCTGTGGCGATTTCTTTGACATAGAAATTTCCAAAGGGGAGGTCAGTCTCAAATGTACCGGTTAGGGCTTCATTCAGGGTGATTTCTTCGATGAACCCGTCCTTGGGGATCATTTTGCCGTCCGCAGCCCGGAAATTCTCCGTGGAGAACAACCCAAAACGGACGGCTTCGTACTCGCCGTTCATTCCGATCCCATAGGTTTCGTCCTGCTCCAAGGATTTCTTGAGGCTGACTTCCACCTTCTGCCGCTCGTCATGGCAGTCCAGCGTTTGAGTCTGGAGAGAAATTTCCTGCCCGGCGTAGGAGAACTCCACATGATACAGGGTGGGGTCGAGCACATAACCATGAGGGGCAGCCACTTCCTTAACTGTGTACTTTCCAAGGTACACAGCAGGGAAGCTGGCAAAGCCGTTTTCATCGGTCTCCACCTGCTCGATGAGCGTATCCACCGGGTACCTCAGAGTGCCGTCCGGGGTCTTGATATCCTCTGCGGCGACCAGGGCATAGACCGCTCCGGGCAAGCCCTGCTCCTCATAGACAGGCTGGTATTTCCCTTTGCTCAGCCTAACACTTGCAAAAACTTCGCCGTACTTTTCAATTGTGATCTTTCCCTTTTGGGGGGCATTGCCCATCTCCACGGTGACGGTCTTAGCCGTGCCGTCCACAGTAAACGGGACGGGGTCTTTGCTGAGAACATATCCATAGGCGCTCTGCTGCTCGTAAAGCTCATACTGCCCATAGGGCAGGGGGCTGGGGAGCATAAGGCGGCCGGTGACGTCGGTATAGAAAATGGAGAGATCCATGGGCGTGGGGTAGTTGATATGCTGGCTCACCCATTTGCCGGAAGTCAGGTCTTTGATCTTGAACCCGATCCCGGAGGCAGGGATCACCCGGCCTGTCTCGGAATCCTTCTTGATGATCTGGATGAGGGCTTCAAAGACCCGGTTGTTGATGATGAACGGATAGGTTCTTCCATCTTCGGATACAAAGACCTGAAAATCCGGGATCATTTCCTTGCCTTCCCAGCCTTTGGTCTGGTGAACGGTGTACATTCCATAGGGCAGGAGCTTGGTTTCACCGTAGCCGTTCTCCCCAATGACGATAATGTCCCGCTCAGTGGATTTTGCAGCATTAAAGCTCCCTGATGCCGAGAGATAAACCTGGAACTCTGCTCCGGTTTCCGGGGTCTCGATCTGGGTGGAGCCGTCGTCTGTGTGCTTGGTGATGCCCACCTTGCCCTTAATGACCTGCTCTTTGACACCCTTGCTGGTGGCGTTATATTCAATGCTGGTCTCTTCCGGTCGCAGACCGATCTGCTCCGTGCCGGTATTGAGAAGATATCCCTCGCTGGGAGTGATCTCCCCCAGTGTCCAGCCCGTTCCGCAGACATAGTATTTGGAGGTGAATCGACCAGAGCTGTCTGTTGTGTAGCTGTCCTGCAAAACGCCGTTGTGATAGATACCGTACACAGCCCCGGCAAGGGTAGCATCGCCTTGAGCCACTGTGTCAGTTTCCCGGTCTGCTTTGGTGACCGTAACACGCCACTTCTTGAGGCGGTTCTCAAATTTCAGCGAGACTTCCTCTCCCTCATAAAGCTGGAAACTCTGAGAGGCAGGAACCACATACTTTACCGGCACGTTGACTTCTGTGGCAGTATAGGTGATGCGCTCTCCTTCCGTTTCTTTTTCACTGTTTTCATCCTCTGCGGCAACATAGATGGGCAACCCTTCCAGAGAGATGGCGCCGGAACTGTCAGTGGTCTTCGTCACGGAGCTGCCATCGCTGCCTGAGAATTGGAAGCTTTTTCCGGCGACGTCCCCGTCCTCTGAGATTTTACGGAGTCCGGCGGAACCTACGGCGTCAAATGAGATCTTGATATAAGCCGGAACAGGGTCTGACGCACCATTCCCATCATAAACAGCGATATCCTGGTTGCCATCTCCACCTTGCCCCCCATTGGAACGCCAAACGGCAACGGCGCCTTCACCGCACACATAGCTGTAAGAAGCCAATGCAGAAAGCTTTTCGCCTTCCGCTGCCATGTTCGCGTCTGCACGAATAGAAAGCGTATTGCCGTTTCTTTTAACTTCCGCACCTTCAATAAAGAAATCAAAGCGAGAAAGAACACCGTTGGTATCCGTCACGACAGCGCTATACTCTGTACCGCTCCAGGAGAGCTTGATAGGCTTTGTCTCACTTGGGGTTCTCCCGGCAAAACTAGGTATTTTGCGAAGATTGACAAGGTCACTTTTCAGCTTATAGTAGTAGTTTTTCATGCCGTCGGGATCGTAACTGTGAGATGCGGCCTTCTCAACGTCCGCATCAAACGATGCTGGAATCACTAAGTCGCCGCTGCCGTTTCGGAAAATCGTTTTTTCCTGCACTGCCCATACAAGGAACTGACAGACTGCCCATTGATAGTTTTCTGCGCTTTCCGCTGTCCAGTAGGTATTACTTTCCCAATGAAATCCCAACGCCAGAATATCTCCCACTAGGCGTTTCTGTGCCCATGAGAGAGAACTCCAGGTATAATCGGTTCCATCCGCGGCAAGCAAATCTTTATTCAGGCAGTAGGCCGCCTGATAGGTTCCATTTGCAAGGATCGCCTTTGCAGGGAAACGAGTGATGGTTTCATGAATGGATGAAAGGTATCCTACCTCGCTTTTGAAAACATAATAGAGAACACGCAGCATTCCGTTTTGCCCGGCTGCACGGGTCATACGGGAAGTGCTACGAGGCAAACGGACAATAGAGCCTCCGTCCCGCGGCTCACATTCTTCTGTACCGCTCCCGGCGATGTATCCGGTGGGGTCGATTCTGCCAGAGGCATTTCTCACCTCGAAATGCAGATGGGGACCTGTGACATTCCCGGTCTGCCCAATACTGCCGATATGCTGCCCTCTTTCCACAACTTCTCCTTCTGAAACGAGAGTTTCGGAAAGATGGGCATACAGAGTGGTATTGCCGTCTTTATGGGAAATTGTCACCATATTGCCGTAGCTCTGGTTTCCTTCAATGGAAACGCCGTCCCATTCCTGTACGGCTGTCACTGTTCCAGCTTCTGCGGCAAGAACAGTTTCTCCCTCTGCCGCAGCGATGTCCAGTGCTTCATGTTTGCCGGAACCATAGCCCTGCGAGACTGTGATGGAGGAAGGAACAGGCCAGGCATATTTCCCACTCGGCTGCTCCACCTCAAAACCGGGGACGTAGTCCCGCTCCGGCTGGGTGGTCTTCGCTGACGGCTCTGCTTCGCCCTCTGTGGGGGTCACAGGCGGGGTTTCGTCTGTGGCCGGGCCGGTACTCTCTGTTTCCGGTTCAGGGGCTGATTCGTTCTCCTGTGGGGGAACGAGGGCTGTGGTTTCTTCGACTTCCTGTTCTGCGGTCACTATCGCAGGAACCTTATCCAACGTTTCCGCAAATGCAGAAAGCGGTATCATGCAAAAGCACAACACCGCCAAAAACAGAGCAAGTATTCTTTTTGTTTGTTTCATTTAGTATTCCTTTCCACAAAAAGTAAGGGCTGGCATTTTCATGCCAGTCCTTGGTTCTGAAATATAATAGCGTTAACCGTAATAGCAGTAAAACATTCCAGGGGGATCTTCCCGTAGGCAGTAGGAATCATATACGATCCCGTCAAGTTCTGTAAGCAAATATACGCAACCCTCGGCGATGCTTTCTAATAAACCCTCTCCCTCGATACTCATCGGTCCATACCAACCACCGTTTGTCAGCAGATCCTCATTCCATTTGCATGTTGGGGGAAGTCGATCTGCCAATAATTGTTTCAGTTGCGCCATTTCAGGACTATCAGACCCACTGTCCGGGTCGGGCAAAGGTTGTTCCACAATTTCCGTTTTCGTCAGCACATCTCTGGCATTGAGGAACACCTGCGCCACCTGCGCTCTGGTGGCGGTTCCCTTGGGGTCAAGCCTGCCGTGTGATCCGTTGATGATCCCATGGCTCACCGCCCATTTCATCGCCTGAACAGCATAGCCGCTCACATTTCCTGCATCGGGAAAGGCATCAAATTTGGCAGGGTCAACGCTGGTGTCGTTCCCGGTCTTCTGCGCGTAACCATAGAGGATCTTCGCCATCTGCTCACGGGTGATCCTGTCGTTGGGAGAAAATTTCCCATTTCCAGTGCCGTTTACAATGCCGTATTTCGCCGCCCATTCGGTGTAAGGGGAGAAATAATCCTTGATTTTCACATCGCTGAAACGAGAGGAAGCGGGCTTTGTATCGCTCACACCTGATTTCCTGCCTAGCACCGTGACAAACATTCCTCTGGTCATGCCCATGTCCGGGCTGAATTCCCCATCGCCGGTGCCGGAGAACAGGCTTTCCCTGACAGCATAGTCCACAGCGTTATAGTACCATGCTGTGGGCTGCACATCTGTAAAATCGGCGGCAGAGGCAGCGGAGACTGTCACGCCTGTTGTTGTCATGACCGCTGCCGCCAGTCCCGCACACAGAATCTTTCGGAGTAGCTTATTCATAGACTAACCCTCTTTCCTGCTTTTACTGTTTTTTCCACAATAGCACAGAGGGCGGCGCTATGTCTACCCTTAATCCAGGAGAAATTTCAACCAGATCTTTCTTCTCTTATTTGGGCGTTTTAGCCTGTTCTCGGTTAGGGCGGGGAAGTATGACCGTCCCATTTCATGACATACTCATACCTGTAACGGGGACATCCTCATCGGCGGGTGTGGGAATTTCAGTTTCAAAGGGGAGATCATCATCTGCAAAATCACTGGATTCAGACATTTCTCCCTCATTTTCCAGCAGATCTTCCTGCTGTCCATGGCGCATCGTCAGGTCGTAACTCGTGAGGATCTGGCTGTAGAGCTTCTCTCTGGCTTCTTTGGTGATGGGGAAGAAAACCGAAGAAGACAGCTCCGTGCCATTCTTTACATAGTTCTGTTGGGGTTCTTTTACAAACAGGCCCTTTTCGCCCTCAAAGATCTTGAAGCCCCTTACAGCAAACGCTCCGGCGATATTGACGGTGGCAGTGGCCTTGAGCTTGCTCTTGGAATTGACGGGATAGATGCGGACGGTGAGGCTGGGGATCTGGGGTTCCAGAGGTACTTCAGCTTCAGGGATTGTGGGGGTGGGTTCTTTGGTATCTGTTTCGGGTCCGATTTTTCTGGTTGCCATAAAGTAGTCTCCTTTTCTTTTACTCTGTAAAATGTCGCCCGTTCAGGGAAGCGTGGGAAGCAATAAACTGAGAGATCACTGCAAACTGATCATCAGGGGTCAGTTCTTCCATCACCTCCAGTATCATGTCCGGGGTGATTTCATCATCGCTGTCCATGATGACGGGGCAGTGTTCAAAATCGCAGAGATCTTCCCGTCTGAGCTTTACGCTGTCATTTTCCAGTGTGAAACTGACGATATCGCCGGGTTGCAATCCCAGCTCTTTTCTCAGCGAAAAAGGGATCGTAGTTCGTCCCCTCTTGCCGAGGATTCTCAATATCATCCTTGCCATAGGAATTTCCTTTCCTCTGTTTCTTCTTCAGGGCTAATCAGCTGGTCAATGGAAAGCTGTTTAGGAGCGAACTCTGTTGTGTCGTAGTTGGTGATGATAAACTCCGAGTATTTCTTTCCGGCCTCATACCGCTGAGCAAGATTGTCGGAGCGCGCGATCTGCTCTATATACAATCCAGGCCTGCTGTACATCTCGATGATCTCCGGACAGTCATTGTAGGACAGCAGCCACTTGCCCTGGGCGTTCAGGAGCAGCTTTTGAAGCCGTTCATGGTCTAACCGCAGAAACCCTTGATAGCAGCCTTCCGTGCCATAATAGGGCGGATCTAAATAAGAGAAAGTACCGGGTGAATCATAGGTGCGAAAGACCTTCTCAAAATCCCGGTTTTCAAGAATTACTCCCTGCAAGCGCTCACAGGCTTCCAAAATCACCGGAAATCTGCTCCACAGCCCTCTGGGATTGGCTCCAAAACTCTTTCCGCCTCCGCCGTAGCTGAAACAAAAAATCTGGTAAAAATCCGCTGCTCTTTGTAGGGAGTCATCATACTCTTGCTTTGACAGACGCCGCGCTGCCAACTTCCAATCCGACCTTGCATTCAAAACAAACAACAGCTTATCGATGAGCTCGTCTGGTCGCTCTCGTACACAGCGATAAAAATGAATGATGTCTCCGTTGTAGTCGTTGAGGATCTCTTTCTGGGAACGCCGCTTATTGAACAGCACACTCGCCCCGCCGCCGAACACCTCCAGATAGGTCATGAAGCGGAACCCTGCGGGGAACCTGGGAATGATATATTTCAAAAGCGATGTTTTTCCTCCCACCCAAGGAAACGGGCAGTTAATGGCTACATCTGAGGCTCATAGTCCTCATCCTCCACTCTTTTTATTTCATCCGCCCGCACAGGCTCCACATACTCCATAAGGATTCCTAACGCCTGTTCATAGGATTTGCTTTTGAAAATCCGGTTCTGCATATCTGCTGCTCTCTTCTCCTGCCCATCATTAAGCAAAGCTTCCTTGGCAATTCCCAAAAGGTTAAAGATATTGCCGTCTGCGCCAATAATGGCGGCCTGCGGTTTTTGTAGAGAGGGACCCTCAAGATCCTCTGGCGCAGGCTCAAAACCGGAATCTTCATCTTGGCTGGAGTGAGAATTCGGTGCAGCGGCACGCTGCTCCGCAGCCAGTTCCTGCTGAGTGAGCTTGCGAAACCAGTCTTTTCTGGGAATGAGCGCCAAGGTCCTGCCGTTGTCCCATTGCATTTGGATCTGTCCGGCATCGTCCGCAAGAATGACAGTTCCTCTTGTGCCGGGCGGCACGGGGGCGTAGGGGTCGTCCATCTTTTCCAGCAAGATCCTTGTCCCTCTGGGATAGCTCTGTTTGAAGGCTTCTGCATTGTTTCGGTTTAACATATTAAAAATCACTCCCACGGCATATCTCCCTCGTTTTCTTCAGACCGTACCCCCGGATAAAAAGCGCTGTGGTAACAACTTGAAAGCACCGTGCAGACAGAAGCCCACGATCTGCCAGATCCATAACATTGATGGTCTTTGTCTCGCAAAGCAGCTCCCTTGCCAAAAGATAAAACACATACGCTTCTCCGCTGAGATGGCGGGGCCGCATTTCTCCAACCAGGACTGTCCTCGTCCCAAATTGATCCTGTACATATCGCCAGAGCTTTGTATCTGCAGTCAGCAGATAGAGGGCTGCGATGTAGCGGTTATCTCCTTCCGGGCGGTAACTTAATTCAAGCTCGAAGGTCTCAGCATGATCCGTTCCTCTAAAAAACATGGTCTTATTCTCCTTTTTCCTTTTTTCTGCTTTGTGCAAGGCCCTGTTTCCACTGGACTTTGTCCAACTCTTGTTGGATAATTTCAGCTTCCGGCGGATCCGGCTCAAAGCCAGGCACACGCTGCATGAATCGTTCAAACGCTTGATCCTTTCGGTTTTCTGTAAATCTCGCTATTTCTTTCATCCCTTTCTGAAAACAGAAAAAGCCCCACAGTCTTTTCTACAAAAACTGTGGGGCTTTCCGCTCCTATTCGATTCTTTTACTCTCACACGCGGGTGCGAATCCTGCCAGTGGGCTTTGACATCTGTAAAATCCGTCACGGTGTGACGCGCTTTTTTCGGCCTTTTGAGCAGCAAAAAACCGCGCCATTGCGCGGTTTTCGCTGGTTGACATCTTTTTCGTTTCGCAACCATGGTGGAGATGGTGGGAATCGAACCCACGTCCGAAAAAGAATTACCAAGGCTTTCTACGAGCGTAGCTTATCGTTTGGGATTCCCCCGGCCCGGCGCTGAAAAGCAAGCTTCGGGTTTCGGTAGCCTTTTAGGTCATGGCAGGGCGAAAGGCGGCGCGCCTGCTCACGTTCACCGCTCATCGACGCTCTTATTCCGGCCGCGGTGCTCCGGGTAAGAACGGCTGCTTATTTAAGCAGCAACAGCAACAGTATTGTTGTCGTTTAATTTTAAAGTTTGCGGATTTTATCGCAGTTCCGCACTGCGGCTCGCTTACCAGGGCTCTTCTTCCCCGTCGAAACCTTTACATCCCCGAATTTAGATTTTAGTAAATTAGTTATTAGCTAAGAGCACCGGACTTTTCTATTATAGCCGCTTTAGATTGCTTTGACAAGTGGAAATTGTCGGAGAAATGGCTTTACAAAAAGCGGCTGCGTCGCCTGTAACGCCGTTGAAGCGGTGATCGTAGGTTTCATTTTCGAAAAGCCCGTACTAAAAAACAGCGCACAACTCTTCCAGGTCGTGAATCACATATTCCGGCGGGCTGATTTCCTCCGGCAGTTCAAAAAACGGATTGGGCGGAAACCAGACGGCGGGCATCTGCGCCTGGTGGGCGCACAGAACATCGAAGGGGTGGTCGCCTACATAGATGCTGTTCCCGCGGGGGACGCCGATATTTTGGCAAGCAAGCTCCAAAATTTTCGGATCCGGCTTATAGAGATTTACCTCTTCGGAAATGATGACGCTGTTAAAATAATCGGTCAATTCCAAAGTTGACAATGTTTCTCTTACCTGTGAATGGTTGTTGCTGACGATCCCCAGAAAATACCCCTTTTCCGAAAGATGCCGCAAGGTCTCCCTCGCATGAGGCGTTACTTGATACTCCATCGGATATTTTCCGTACAGCACCGGCAAAAGCCGGTCGGTCAGCTCCTCGTTCAAAGGCAAGAACCGGCGATAGGAGGAAAGCACACCCGCAAAAAATTCCTCGTCACTGGCGCGCACGCCGGTTTCGTTTTCTTTTTGAATTTGCTTTCCTATCCAAAGCTCGCTTGCCGCATATGCTTTTTCTACCGTTTCCTGTGACACCTCAGGAGAAACAGAGGAAACCACTTCCCAAATCTTTTCAGGGAGAGACGGTTCCTTTAGCAGGAGCGTATTGTCCAAATCGAAAAGAACACACGAAATCATTTGCGTCAGCTTCCTCTCTCATCAAACCGGCACATTTCTATGAATCTTTTCATTCATCTTTCTACCGCAAATCCCTTTCTGAAATGCAGCCAGTGAATGCCGTCCTCATAGCCGATTTTACTGTAAAACACGTCCCCGCCGCCGGTCATGAGCTCCGCGCCAAGGGGCTTCAGGGTTTCGTAGTGCTTTGAAAGAGCCGCTGCCGCAAGGCCCTTCCTGCGATACTTGGGGATCGTGCAAAGCGGCTCCATGTAGGCCAGTTTGTTTTTCGGAACCCACCACATACCGGAAAAGCAGGCGTATTCCCCCTGTTCGTCCGCAATGATCACATTGTATTCATGGGTCGCGTGCGGGGGAGGCGCTATGGTAGAGCTCAAGATACCGTGATAAGATCTGGCCGGAGTCCATTCCGCGCCCTGTTCCTCCTGCCAGTTTTCAAAGGCGCCCTTGTCCTCGTGATCGAAGCCCTTCCAGGTGCAGACAGCCAGCTTTAGAGGGTCGCATTCTTGAGGATCCACAAAATGGAAGCCCTCCGGCAAAGGGCAGCGCAGCTCCGTTTTCCGGAAATCGCAGATCAAGTCTACGTTTTCCCAGGACAATTCATAGCCCCTTTTTCTGACAACCTCCAGAAAAGCGCTTTGCCCGCCGAACAGCACCAGCTCCTGCTGGTTTCTGAAGCTGGGCATAGCCTGCTCCGCATAGATCACCATTTCCTCCGCCAGCTCCTCATACCCCGGGCGAAGGCTGAAAAAGACATGGGTAACAGGGTCTTCATAAAACACAAAGCCAACCACCTGAGCGCCGTCAAGCCACAGCCTGTTCAAGTGCAGATAGTCCTTGTTCATCCAGGAAGAGGTAAGGGCATATTCAAAAAACGGCGCCGGCGCGCCATTTCCAAAGGAATGCTCATAGACCTCTTCCATAAAATCCCATACCAGTTGCATATCTGTCAAGGGCTGAAATTGCTTTGTTGTGATTTGTTTCATGTAATCTTTCTCCTACCGAATCGGCACGCCAAGATGCTTTTCCAACCGCCACTGAGGCGCGGGACCGTCATCACCCCAATACTCGTCTATAGAACATATCTTTCCGTCTTGTACTTTGATAAAGGACGTGACATGAAAAGAAGCGGAATTGTCCACTGAATAGACACGAAGCACCGTAATGATCAAATCATCAAGGCAATGCTTGCGCTCGATTTCGCCCGCCCATTTTCCAGGATATTCGCAGTTAGCGCGAATAAATTCCTCCACAGTAAATCGCTCGTTTGTGCAATGCCAGTTCACAACGGCATCTTTTTGAAAATATGCGCTGAGAGCATCAGCGTTCTGCTGTAAAACATCTATCCAAAACCGCTCAATATCCATCGCTTTTCCCCTTTAACAGCGCTCGTTCCACAGATGTCAGTTCCCCAGCGGGATCCCCCTGGCGTCTACATTGATGGAGCCCACAAGGATCATGATCGCTTCGATAAAGCTCCAGATCCCGGAAACAACGGCCAGCACTCCGCAGCTCAGAAGAGTCAGCAGAAGCTGAGCCACGGCCTTTCCCGTGTAGCCCAGGTAAAAATTGTGCACCCCGAAGCAGCCCAGGAAAATTCCCAGCAGCCCGGCGGCAATTTTTGATTTTTGCTGGCCCTGATACGCATAGGGCATAGAGGTAAGCGCCACGCCGCAGTTCAGGCAGACCGCCGCCCCGGGCATGGTCTGTGCCCCGCAGCAGGGACAAAAATTCACCCCTGTGCCTGCCGCCACGCCGCAATGAACACATACCGCCGCGTTTTCATAAATTTCTCCACCACAATTTCTGCAAAACATACCCATTCTCCTTGTTGATCAGTCTTTTATTGAGTCCCTGTAAAAGTGCGCTTACCGGTTTCGTTCCTTCAACTCCCGCTCAATGTTCCGCTGAGCGTCCCGCTTGGCCATATCTTCCCGCTTATCATAGTTTTTCTTGCCCTTGCATAACCCCACCTGCACTTTGACCCTGCTGTCCTTAAAATACAGGGACAAGGGGATCAGGGAATAGCCCTGCTGCTTGACAACACCGTACAGCCGCAGGATCTCCCGCTTGTGCAGAAGCAGCCGGCGCACCCGCATGGGATCCCGGTTAAAGATATTGCCGAAATCATAGGGGCTGATATGGCAGCCGTTTAGCAGCATTTCCCCGTCTACCACAGAGCACCAGGCGTCCTTCAGGTTCGCCCTGCCCTGCCGGAGGGATTTCACCTCTGTACCCACAAGCTCAATCCCGGCCTCAAAGCTTTCCTCCACGAAATAGTCATGATAGGCCTTCTTATTCTGGGCAATGGTCTTTGTATTTGCTTTTCCCGCCATAACAGTCACCACCTTTCACAGATATTCGGACATATCGCAACCGTTCATTGCTCATTCCTGATTGCTCATTTTTTACAGCTCCTGCCTTCCCTGCATGGCTCTTTGCAGGGTCACTTCATCGGCGTATTCCAAATCGCCGCCTACGGGAATGCCGTAGGCGAGGCGGGTCACCTTCACGCCCAGGGGCTTTAAGAGCCGGGAAAGGTACATGGCAGTGGCCTCTCCCTCCACAGTGGGGTTGGTGGCCATAATGACCTCCTGCACCGTACCGTTCATGCGGGCAAGCAGCTCCTTGATCCGAAGCTGATCAGGGCCGATGCCGGACAGGGGGGAAATGGCCCCGTGCAGCACATGGTACTGGGCGTTATATTCTCCCGCCCGCTCCAGGGCAAACACGTCCTTCGGCTCCTCTACCACGCAGATCACCGATTTATCCCGCAGGTCGTTGCGGCAGACGGGACAAAGCTCGCTGTCTGTGAGATTACAGCACACCGAGCAGTAGTGGATCTTCTCATGGGCCTCTACAATGGCGGAGGCAAAGCTTTCCGCCTCTTCCCTTGTCATATCCAGCACGTGATAAGCCAGCCGCTGGGCATTTTTGTGGCCAATGCCCGGCAGGCTCTCAAATTTTTCCACAAGCCCCTCCAGCGGGGGAACATGGTAATTTCCCATCAGAACATACCGGGAATGCCCATGCCGCCGGACACAGCGGACATTCTTTCCTCTTTTTCCTGATTGGCCGCGCGCAGAGCCTCATTGACGGCGGCGGTCACCAAATCGCCCAGCATTTCGGCGTCCTCCGGGTCAATGACCTCCGGCTTGATCTCCACCGATCTCACTTCCAGCTTTCCGGTAACGGTGGCCTTCACCGCGTCCCCGCCGGAGGTGGCGGAGTATTCCTTTTCCTCCAGCTCGGCGGTGATCTCCGCGATCTGCTCCTGCATTTTCTGGGCCTGCTTTGCCAGCTGCTGAAGATTGGAGGCGCCGCCTCCGCCGTAGCCTTGGGGTAATCTTGCTTTCATAGGTGTTCACAGTCCTTTCTTTCATTCAAGATTTATTTTTTATCTCCTGCTAAAACGGAATGGAATCCTCCGGAAGGGGAGGCAGCTCCTCTTCCGCTTCTTCCTGAAGGGCAATGCCGGATTCCGCCGCCCGGCGGGCCAGCTCCTCCAGGGGATCGCTTTCCTTCTCCGCTGCTTCCTTCCGATAGGGCCCCAGCCGGTAGGTTCGGCCGGTCACATGGCGAATGGCCTCCCGCATGCGCTCCCGCTGCTCCGGCCGCTTTAAGAGCTCAAAGGCGATCTCCGGCGCGTCGATGAGCATATAGTCCCCGTTGATATAGGCGGAGGAGCCGGAAAATGCCATGGCCACGCTTTTGGTGGAATTTTTGATCACCTGCAGAATTTCCGGCCAGTCCCGGAAGCGCTGGGCCTCTGCGGAAAGAGCCCGAATATCCACCGCGGGAGCGGGCTTTGCCACCTGCTTTTCAGGGGCCGCCGGTTTCCCGGGCTTTTCCTGCTCTAACTCTGCCGTCGGTTCTGCCGGCAAGGGAGCCTGCTCAAAGGCGGGAGTCTCCTCCGGAAGCTCCGGTACAGACTCCTCCGGTAAGTCGGCAGAAGGCTCCGTCAGTTCCTTCGGAGGCTCCTCGACAATAGGCTTTTCTTGCACAGGCGCTTCCTGCTCTCTCGGCTTACTCTCCTTCGGCGGGGTCTGCTCCACCGCCGGGGGTTCCGGCACAGGCTGCTGCCTTCTCAGAACCGGCGCGCCGCTTTCCAGGGCCTCCAGCCTGCGGAGCAGCGCCTCCGGCGCGGTGTCCAGCTCAGGAGAGCACAGCCGCACAAAGGCCATTTCCAACTGGGCCCGCTGGTTGCTGTAGCGCATTTTATTCAACGTCTCTTCAAAGGTATCCAGGCCGTGCAAAATGGAGGAAAGGCTCACAGACAGAGCCTGCCGGTTCATGGTCTCCCATTCTCCGGCGGAGGCCGCCACCAGCCGGGAAGCGTCCTTCATGGTTTTGATCAGCATCAGGCCGCGAAAATATTCTGCCATTTCTTCACACAAGCGGCTCATATCCTTGGATTCCCGATAGAGCTCATCGATCATTCCCAAAGCGCCGGAAATATCCCGCTCCGCCACCGCCTGGGCCAAAGAGGAAAGGTAGTCCCTTGCCGCTACGCCCGCAGTGCGGTTTACGGTTTCCAGAGTCACATGGCTGTCCCGTCCCAGGCACTGATCCAACAGAGAAAGAGCGTCCCGCATAGCGCCGTCCGCAATCCGGGCAATGAGCAGGGCGGCCTCCCGGTCCAGGCCCGCGCCCTCTTCCCCGGCCACGTATTCCAGCCGGTCGGCGATGGCCTCCGGGGAGATCCGCCGGAAATCGAAGCGCTGGCAGCGGGAAAGGATCGTGGGCAGAAGCTTGTGCACCTCGGTGGTAGCCAAAATGAAGATCACATGGGCAGGAGGCTCCTCCAGGGTTTTCAGCAGGGCGTTAAAGGCCGCCACGGAAAGCATGTGCACCTCATCGATGATATACACCCGGTACCTGGCGGCAGCCGGAGTAAAATTGGATTCCTCAATGAGAGAACGAATGCTGTCCACCCCGTTATTGCTGGCGGCATCGATCTCCACCACGTCCAAAACGGAGCCGTCCTCCAGGCCCCGGCAGACCTCACATTCCCCGCAGGGATCTCCGTTTTGCGGGTTCAGGCAGTTTACGGCCTTGGCCAGAATTTTGGCACAGGTGGTTTTCCCCGTGCCCCGGGAGCCGGTAAACAGATAGGCATGGGCAACGCGCCCTCTGGTCAGCTCATTTTTCAGGGTCACGGTGACCTGGGGCTGATCCACCACGTCCGCGAAAAAGCGGGGCCGGTATTTTCGGTAGAGCACTTTATACATAGACAGCCGCCTCCCTGAAAATATGCCGAAAGAAAACATATGGCAGAAGCCCGGTAGAATATGAGAACGGACAGGCGACCTGCATCGCCCGGAAGCATCCGCTGAATGCTGCTCGGTTCCCCGCCTGACATGGTTCACGGCGTTCCGCCGTACAGACCTGTCCGCTCCCATATTCCACTGTTCCGCTGCCACACCTGCGGTGGGCAATCGAGTCCCCGCTTTTCTGCAAGGAGGCACTCTCTGCGCCGACCACAGCTTGAAATTAAAACTGATGCTTTTCCCTGCGGTGGGCAATCGAGCCCCCGCTTTTCTGCAAGGAGGCACTCTCTGCGCCGACCACAGCTTGAAATTAAAACTGATGCTTTTCCCTGCGGTGGGCAATCGAGCCCCCGCTTTTCTGCAAGGAGGCACTCTCTGCGCCGACCACAGCTTGAAATTAAAACTGATGCTTTTCCCTGCGGTGGGCAATCGAGCCCCCGCTTTTCTGCAAGGAGGCACTCTCTGCGCCGACCACAGCTTGAAATTAAAACTGATGCTTTTCCCTGCGGTGGGCAATCGAGCCCCCGCTTTTCTGCAAGGAGGCACTCTCTGCGCCAACCACAGCTTGAAATTAAAACTGATGCTTTTCCCTGCGGTAGGCAATCGAGCCCCCGCTTTTCTGCGAGGAAACACTCTCTGCGCCGACCGCAATTTGAAATAGTAACGATATCATGGTTATTATACCGTTTCCCGCTTGAAAAAACAAGAGGAAATTGGTAGTATATCAGGAGAAACTTAAAAATTGCCCCGGAGAGAGGAGCTTTTTCCTCCCACCTGAAAAGGAGATCGCTTATGAACATTCGGAAGACACTCCCAGCCGACCTGCCCGCTATCGGTAAATTGTATGAAGCCGCCCGGGCGGCGTTGGGCGCCATGGGCGTGGATCAGTGGCAAACCGGGGATTACCCCAGTGCCCAGGACGCGGAAGCGGACAGGAAAGCCGGGGTAGGCTATGTATTGGAACAGGACGGCGAGGTGCTTGGCGTGGCCTGTATCGCTTTTGGACGGGAGCCCACCTACGAGGTCATAGAGCAGGGCCGGTGGGAAGCCGACCCCGAAGAATACGGCTTTCTTCACCGCATTTCCATTGCGCCCCGCGCCAAGGGCCAAAATGCCGCCGGGCTGTTCTTTGAGGAGCTGAAGCGCCAGGCAAGGGAACGGGGCGTTTTCGTACTGCGGTGCGATACCCACCGGGATAATCTTCCCATGCAGAGGGCCCTCGCGAAAAACGGCTTTTCTCCCCGGGGTGTGATCTACGTGGAGGACGGCAGCGAACGGATCGCTTTTGAGCAGGTTTTGTAAAGCCGGAGCCAAAAGGATAGTCTGAAAAGTGCTTCAAAGCGCCTTTCGTTCGGAATAATCGCTTTAAAAAACTCAAAATTCCGGTTGTAATTATTCCGATTCTGTAGTAGGATACTACCTGTAAAGCTTGTATTCTTAGGGCTTGTTTGAAAATAGAGAAAGTGCTGAATTTTTGTACAAGGTGAGACGATTTCAAGGCGGAGGACCACAAGATCTCCAACGCAGAAATTTGTCCACATTATGCAAAAAGGTAATTGCGGTTTTTCAAACAAGCCCTAAGCCGGGAGGAAAAAAGATGGAATATTTCACCGTTACACAGATAGCCGAAAAATGGGGCGTTTCTACCCGCCGGGTCCGTTTGCTTTGCGCCGGTGGAGAAATTGACGGCGTGATTCGGAAAGGCAAAGCCTACCTGATCCCCGCAGACGCAGAAAAGCCCTTTGATAAACGCAGATTGCCAAACAAAGGGAAATGCGGCAGATTTTCGGATATCCTGACAGAAATAGATCAAAAGAAGGTTCTGCTCGATGGAATGCGCCCGCTTACCGCGGGAGAAATACAGCGGCTACGTGATGAATTTATGATCGACTTCACCTATAACTCCAACGCCATAGAAGGCAATATGCTTACACTGAAGGAAACCGCCATGGTGCTGGAGGGGATCACCATAGACCGCAAGCCTCTGAAAGACCATCTGGAGGCTGTAGGGCACCGCGATGCATTCCTGTATATGGAAGAGCTCGCGCAAGGGAAGGGCGCCCTGCGCGATACGGAAATCAAGGCTATCCATTCACTGGTGCTGATAGACAGGCCTGAGGATAAGGGCGTTTACCGGCGAATTCCCGTTACCATTGCCGGAGCCTATACCGAACCGGTCCAGCCCTATTTGATAGAGCCAAGCTTGACAGGGCTGCTCGCCGAAAACGAAAAAAGGAAAAAGGCAATGCACCCCATTGAGCGCATTGCCCGTTTTCACCTTGAATTTGAAGGAATCCACCCTTTTATTGACGGCAACGGCAGAACAGGACGCCTGCTTCTGAATCTGGAGCTGATCCGTAACGGTTATCCTGCCATCAACGTGAAGTTTGCTGATCGAAAACGTTATTATGACGCTTTCGATGTCTATTATCGTGACGGTAACGCGGGCGATATGGTTTTGCTTGTTTCAGAGTATGTAAAGGAGCGCCTTGACACATATTTAGAAATTCTAAAAGGATAAGTCTGCGGGCGGCAAGGCGGTTGCACCGCAGGCACTCGTGAAGCTGCTTGGTGCGGGAGTTTGGTTTCTGACCCGACCGGGAGTAAGGTAGTAAGTTGCAACTTAGAGCCCTTAGGCTCCACTTGCGCGAGTAAGGGGAGCTGGCACGGCGAAGCCGTGACTGAGGGGATTAAAACTGGCGGCTTTATCCCACTTTCTGCTTGTGACTATCCCTTCCACCACCTAACGGTGGTCCCCCTTCCCTTGCAAGCAAGGGCAGGCTTTCGCTTACCGCTTCCGAATCTATCGCCTTGCTCACCGCTGCCCTATAAGAAAAGCCGCAGGAGAACTAGCTTCTGAAAGGAAGCGCTCCCTGCGGCTTTTCTCTTTTATCCCAGCCGGAACAGCTTTACCCCATAGGGGGGCAGGGTGATATTGCCCTGTAACTCCGTTTGCTCTCCGGCAAGAAGGTCCGTGGCGGGGCCGTGATGCTGGCACCCGATGGTGAATTCCGCGCCCTCGGCGTTTACCGCCAGCAGCACCGTTTCCTCCGGGCAGGAGCGGCGCATTACCCACTGCTTATTGAGCAGCGTTTCATTTTTGAAATCTCCATAGCACAGGGCCTTGCTCTCTCGCTTGGCCCTGGAAAGCCTTCCCAGAAATTCTGTAAGCTCATTTTCCACGGGAGCGTCGAAGCAGGGGCGCAGGGCGGGGTCTCCGTCCTTTTTCTCACCGTCCGCCCCCCACTCGCTGCCGTAATACAGGCAGGGGATCCCTGGCATGCAGAACAGTACCGCGTACAGGGGGAAAAGCTGGTTTTTCTCCTGTAAAATACTGTGGATCCGGGTGACATCGTGGTTGTCGGCAAAGCAGAGCAGGTGCTTTTCCTTATAGAGCGTCCAGTTCTCCGGGCCGAATTGGCGCGCCAGGGAATGGGCGATCTCAAAGAGATTCATGGAATTAAAGGCGGAATACAGGCCCTTATAGCATTCGTAATTCGTGACGCTGTCCAGCATTTCCGGGTTCATGACCCGGTTATAATCTCCGTGGATCATCTCTCCCAAAAGGAAGAAGGCGGGGTCCTTCTCCTTACAGAAGGAATGAAGCCGCCGAAGGAAGACCTCGTCCAGCAGATAGGCCACGTCCAGCCGGAGACCATCGATGCCGAATTCCTCGATCCAGCCCCCCACACAGCTTAAAATGTGATCGACCACGGCGGGGTTCTGGAGATTCAGCTTCACCAGCTCGAAATGGCCCTCCCAGCCCTCGTACCAGAGGCCGTCGTTGTAGCCGTTATTGCCGCCGAAATTGATGTAAAACCAGTCCCGGTAGGGAGAGCTTTCCCGGTTTTTCAGCACGTCCTGAAAAGCCCAAAAGCCCCGGCCCACATGGTTGAACACACCGTCCAGCACCACCCGGATCCCGGCGGAATGCAGGGCCTTTGCCACCTCTCCGAACGCCTCGTTCGTTCCCAGGCGGCAGTCTATTTTGCTGTAATCCCTGGTGTCATAGCCGTGGGTATCGGACTCAAACACTGGGGAAAAATACACCGCGCCGATCCCCAGCTTTTGCAGGTGAGGCACCCACTCCCTGACCTTCAGGATCCTGTTTTCCGCCGCGCCATCGTTCGCAAAAGGCGCGCCGCAGAAGCCCATGGGATAGATTTGATAAAAGACAGCGCTGTTCTGCCAACCGATTTCATTTTTCATAGGGAACCTCCGAATTGGGATTATTTTTAGGCAACACCGAACAAAGATTGTGCGCAAGTTGTGTAGTCAGATTTTTCGTCAGAGTGCATAGATTGAGTGCAGTCAATCTCTTGATTGACAAGCGAAAGCTGTGCGCTATGACGGAAAATCTGCAAGCAAATTGTGTACAAAGGCCTCTGGCCGGTCTTTGTGCGGGGTTGCCTTTAGTTTTGTGTTTTCCCGCGCCATTTTTCAAAAGACAGGAAAAGCACAATGCCAAAAAGCACAAGAATGTTCTGATAGGCCGTGGGGGCCAAAAAGCAGGTATTGAAAAGCATATGCAAAAGAGCGGCGGAAATCAAATTGCCGAAGGCTTCATAAAACAGCCCCAGCACCACGGAAAGAAGCATCGCCCAGAGAAAAAGGGGAGCGACCTCACGAAGGCCCAGGGAATTCCGGATCAGCCACATGGGAAGGTGCCAAACCGCCCAGGCGGCCCCCGTGAAGAACAGGGCCGCCGGCCTGCCACCCACCGCCAGGATATGCTGAAAAAGCCAGCCCCGCCACGCAAATTCTTCCAGCAGCGCCGTCACAAACAGATACACACAGCTTCCCGCCATCGATAACAGGGAAGAATAGGCGCTTCCGAAAAAATCGATCTGCTTCACAAGAGAGCAAAGGGAGGTAAATGAAATACCTGCCAAGGCGGCACATCCGCAGAAAACAGCCTCCTTCCGGGTGATCCTCCGAAACCCCCGGGCAAAACGGGCCAGGCCGCCCGGTTTTCCGGCAGAAAACAAAAGCGTCACCAGCGCCGGAATGAGAAGAAAGCCATATTTCAAAGAAAAAAACGCGGCGGGGACCGGTGCTCCAAGCTGATCCAAAAGCATGGGCGTATAGCACAAAAAGGAAAAGAACCAAACGAGAAAAACCCATAAGGCCGTTTTCCTTCTTTCCGAGCTCTTCATGACTGCCTCCTGTTTGATAAAGCCCGCCCCCTATTCCGCCTGGATCATCATGGTTTCCACCTGCTCCAGCGCTTCCTGAAGCAGAGCTTCCCCGTCAATGGCCTGTTCCGCCTCCTCCACAAAATGGAGAATCGGCCTGGTGCGGGGGTGCTTGGGGGTGAAAATGGTACAGCAATCCTCATAGGGCTCAATGGAGATCGCATAGGTATCGATCTGGTAGGCAAGCTTTACGATATCGGTTTTATCCGCACCGATCAAAGGGCGGAACACCGGCATGGAGACCGCGGCGTCGGTACAGGCGATGGCCTGCAGCGTTTGGCTCGCCACCTGGCCCAGGCTTTCTCCGGTGATCAGGGCGGCGCAGCCCTCCTCCCGGGCCACGTGCTCCGCCGCCCGAAGCATAAAGCGCCGGAGGATCACGGTGTTCAGATCCTCCCGGCAGTGATCCCGAATGGCCTCCTGCAGCTTTGTGAAATTTACGGTGATCAGCTTCACGCGCCCGGCGTATTCGCTGACCTTCCGAAGCAGGCGCACCACCTTCTCGTGGGCCAGCTCGCTGGTATACGGGGGGCTCGCGAAGTGAATGGCGGTAAGCTCCACCCCCCGCTTTGCCATCTGCCAGGCCGCCACGGGGCTGTCCAGCCCGCCGCTGATGAGGATCGCGGCCTTTCCCCCGGAGCCCACCGGAATGCCGCCCGCCCCGGGTTTGGGATCGGTGTGAACAAAGGCGCAGGCCTCCCGTACCTCCACCCGCACGGTGACGTCCGGATGGTGCACGTCCACCCGCAGATGGGGAAACCTTTCCAAAAGATATCCCCCCACCTCGGTGGAAATTTCCGGGGATTTGTAAGGAAATTTCTTATCGCTGCGCTTGCACTCCACCTTGAAGGTGGAGGCCGCCTCCAGCGTGTCCTTCAGATAATCCGCCGCCTTCTCACAAATCTTTGACAGCTCCTTTTCCGCCGCCCCGGCCCTGGTACAGCCCACCACGCCGAACACCTTCGCGCAGCGCTCCTCCGCCAGATCCAGATCGGCCTCTTCGTTCTTCGGTTCCACGTACACGATGGACTGTAGCGCGGAAACGTTAAAATCCCCGGCGCTCTTCAGCCTGCGGCGGATATTTTTCAGCAGCAGTTCCTCAAAAGCCCTGCGATTCAAGCCCTTCAGGGCAATTTCTCCCTGCTTTAACAAAATGACTTCTTTTTCCATAGAACAGCCAGGCTCCTTTGTCAAACGGTCAGATATCCCCCCCGGCTCCGGAGGGGAAGCTGCAAAATTTTTCTTCGGCAATTTTCAACTTAAGCTCTATCTTACCATGAAGCTGTTCCCCCGTCAAGAAAAGAGGCGTAAGAGCACGCTTCCTGCCCTTACGCCCTGCTCCTTTTGACGATAACAACCAGCCTCTGATGACTAACGGCCGTTCTTCTTCCACAGCAAAACCACGCCGTCCTCCGCCGGAAGGGAAACGCGCCCAGTACCGGGTACCCGCACGGCTGCTCCTGTCCAAAGGTCGGTATATTCCCCGGCCGGGGCGATGAGCTGTAATGTTCTGCCCTGCCGCCAGGCTCCGGAATTTGCCAAAACCGCGGTCAGGCTTCCCGTTTCGCAGACGAGAGGCAGGGCATAGGCTCCCTGCTCAAAGGCGGCGGGACGAACCGGCAAAAGGGAACCGGCGGTCAATCTGCTCAAAACGTACTTCAGCCCCAGCTGGTTTTCCTGCTCATAGATGGCGGAGGGGCCCATCATACCGTTTACCAGCACAAACCTTCCGGCTCCGAAGGGCCGCTCCCACACAAGGGGTGCGCCGTCCTTTTGGAAACAGATATTGTCCCAGGCGGCCCAGGGCGCGTCCGGTGCGAAGGTGGGAACGATCCGGGTCAACAGCCACTTGCCCGCAGGCTCGCCAAACAGGGAAAGCTCGTAGCCGTTATAGTCGGTTTCCAGGTCAGAGGCCGTCATGCCGATGGCCCCTGCCAGACCGCCGGGCCAGGGGCAGTACATGGCGGCGTCCGGCGTTTTTCGCCCGGTGGTGGCGTCCAGCACCACCGCGCCGCCGTTTTCCGCAAAGGCCAGCACCTTTTTGGCGTTTTCCGGAGACCAGGCTACCAGATGGGATAAAAACAGGGTTTTTCCGGCACTTTTTTCACAGGGAATATCCGTAAGCCTGCATTGAGAGGCGTTTACACCGCTCTGCATCAGCCGGGCAGTGAGCATGGCTCCGCCATAGGCTCCATCATGCACCCGGCGGCCCTTTACGTCGGATCCGCGTTCACTGTCGGGCACCTCTACGATTTGAGAATCCTGGTCAAAGGCTACCAGCACATCGCTTTCCAGGGGCGTATAGCCCCCCCGTAACGCGATCCACCGTTTCCATGACGTCCCGCACCTTTTTCATCATTCTGCTGCGGCCTGTCTGCCGGTCGTTGTTGTCCAGCAGGCCCCAATCTCCGGCCTCGCAGTCATAGGTGCGCTGGTTCAAGAGCCAGCCGGTAACGGATTCCGCCCCGGCGAAAATGCCGGAAAGGCAGAACCGCGCCAGCTCCGCGGGCTCCACATCGGAGGGGCGTGTAGACGAGCTCAGGGTGTTCCCACACTGCACCTCGGTGACCTCTACCCTGCGCACGCTGGGGTGAGAAGCCGTTTTCTTTACACCCAGGGACATCAGCGCCGGGAACAGCTCACGGTCACAGAAGGTAAAATGCCAGGCAGGGTGATAGCTTGCGCCTACCACATCTGCAATTTTGGCCAGCTCCTCCTGATCCAGGCCGGAATTGGCCTGATTTTCCAACAGGGGCGTGGGATTGATGCAGGTAGGCGTTTTGGCGTCGTACTTCCGCACCAGATCCTGGATCTGCTGTAATTCCCATTCCAGCCATTTCATGGCAAAACGGTCATAGTCCATCACTGGGCGGTAGGAAGCCCAGCTGTTGCCGGTTTGAGCCGGGTGAATGATCTCGTGGGGGAACTGCGCCTCGGAAAAGCTTTGATACCCTGTACGCCAGCGGGTGTTCAAAGCGCCGATCTCTCCCCGGTACGCTTCCTTCAGCCAGGCCTGCCAGTGACGGCGGGCCTGGTCGCTGTGCTCTCTTCCCCGCTCTTTTCCGGCGGAGGGCTCATTCCACAGAATCCACTGCCCCAAGGCTGGATGATCCTTGTACCTGGTGACACATTGTTCCACATAGCGCGCCATGGCAGGCCACTGGCTTTCGTCCAGGAACCCGGTATGGGAATGAAGCAGCGAGGGCGTGCCGATATGCCAGGGGCCGGAGTTCGCCGTCAATGTGGCTTTTACCTTGATCCCATATTTTTCGCAGGCGTCAAATACCAGATCGAACACTGTGAAATCCCATTTGCCGGGCTGAGCCTCGATCCAGGGCCACAGTCAGAAAAATGCGCAGCCACCCCAGGCCGCTTTCCGCCGCCTCTTTTACCAGGCTGTCCACCCGTTCCGGGCTGTCGGTGGGCTCCACCCACAGCTGACAGCCCAAATATTCTTTTGCTTCCTTGTGTTTCATAAAGCTTTTTTCTCCTTTTCCGCCTGTTTTTCATTGAGATAATGCAGTCCCAGCAGCACAGATCGTTCCGGAGCTTCCGCGGTACGGAAGCGAAGCTTCCCCCAGGGCGTCCAGACACGCTGTTCCACTGTTTGAATGATGCGCTCCGTCAGCTCCGGCCCCCAATTCAGCACGCCGCCGCTGAGTACCGCCACCTCCGGGTCATAGGCGTGGATCAGGGCGATCAGGCAGCTGCTCCAATACTCACAGCATTCCTCAAAAATTTCCTTTGCCAGCCTGTCCCCCGCGCGGTAATGGCGCTGAAGCACCTCAAAATTCATGGTGGGCTCCCGCTTTAAGGGACTTTCCAGCGCGGCCTCGGCTACCATATGCTTCAGCGCCCAGGTGCTTGCCTGGGCCTCGGCACAGCCCACGCCAGGGCAGCCCTCGCAGGGGCGGCCGTTCCGCTGTAAGGGAATATGCCCGAAGAGAACGCCCGCCTGGTAATGCTTTCCCCGAAGCAGCCTTCCGTCCATCACGGCCGCGGTGCCAATGCCGGTGCCCAGGATCATCAATACGAAATTCTCCGTATCCCGGGCGGCGCCATAGCCCAGTTCTCCCAGGGCTGCGGCATTGGCGTCGTTTTCCAGCACCATGGGCAGGCTGAAGGAGGCTTTCACCCAGCCCTCCAAATCAAAGCCCACACAGTCCGCGAATTTATTGTTGTGGCCCAGCACCTGCTTCTTATCCACATCCACCAGGCTGGGAAAGGCGATCCCCATCCTGGAAATTTCATACTGCTCCTGCCAGGCCTTGCAGATCCTTTCCAGCTCCGGCATCAAAGGCTGGAATCCGTTTTGGGAGTTGGAAGCAAGCCTTGCGGATTCCACCACCCGGCCTTCAGACACCACCCCAAGCTTTACCCGGGTGCCTCCCAAATCAATGGAAATGGTATTCATAACCGCTCCTTTCCGGAAAGCTACTTGCTTTCCTGGAAAACGACTTTCCCGTTTTCACAAAGTGCCCTGACCGAAAAGCCCGCCGTTTCAATAGAGCCGTAATCGTGCCCGGCGTCAGAGGGCCAGCAGGCCCCCACCACCATGTCTTCGTTTCCAGTGTTGACCAGCCGGTGGGCAATGTACCCGCCGATGTAATGCAGGGAACCCTGCTCCACCTTTTCCGCAGTACAGCTTCGGTTTTCGTCCATCAGAAGAAGGAGCCCCTCGCCGGAAATGCCCCAATAATATTCCGCCGCTTCCCGTTTTTGGTGGAAATGGCCCTTTGTCATAAAGTATTCGTTTCCCACTTTCCCGGGATGAATGGTGCTGGTGCCGAAAAACAGCCCGCCCGGAGTCCCCTCCTTTACAGCGGCATGAGAGCTGACCTCATACACCAGCTGCTGTCCGTCCATTGCCCGGAAAGCCGTCTCATCGGCAAAAACACCTTCCAGCTGGAAAAGCTTTTTCTGAGAAAAAGAGGCGTTTTCCCCTTCCAGGCGTCCTGTTTGCAGGTCATACCGTTCCGTGCTCTTTTTTATTTCCATTCTCGTTTCCCTTACTTCCATTCAGAATTGCGGATCACGCCGGTCAACTCGCTGTGCCAATCCTTTTCCCGCCACATGCCTACAAACTGCGGGCCGCAGAAATTGCTGGTGCCCATACCGGCCCAGCGTCCTGTGGCGGCGGCGGTTTTTACTCCCAGCTCATTCAGATCCAATATCCAGTTCCAGTTCAGCAGAGGCCAATCCTTATAGTCCACGATAGACCAGCATTCCGTGGTGACCAGCGGCTTGCCGGAACGCCGGGACCACTCCGCCGCGCGCTCTATCTCCTCCACCAGACAGCGGTCGTAGTGCTCCTTGGACTCCCGATAGATCCGCTCTCCGTTTAGGGCAAGATTGGTATAGCCGGTATCGTCAAACCGGCCGTAATCATACCCCACCTTCTCATAAAACTCGCTGGCCTGGGCCATCCAGATATGAGGCTCAAGAAAATCAAGACAGCTTACATCCAGATCGAGATCGGTAATGTGCCCGCAGGAGGAGAAGGTCAGGGGGATCCCGGGATACGCTTTTCTGAGCTCCGCGGTGGCTCCCCGCATCCACTCAATGGCAAGGGCCTCCGTGGAGCGCCCCGGCCGGTCGCCGCAATATTTTGTAAAGAAGGGGGCCCAGGCGCTCAGGGGCCATTCGTTGCAGAGATCCACATAGAGAATATTGTCCAGCTCACCCCACGCTTTGATATAATCCAGGGTCTTGATCCAGATATCGGCATGGTCCTTCGGCGTGAGAATGCTCATTCTGGTGTTGTCCAGATCCTCCCGGAACCAGGTGGAAAGCCCTACCCGTACCTTGTGGCGGCGGCAGGCTTTCAGAAAATCCCGAAAATCATCGTGCAGGGTGATCTTATTTACAGACTGGCTTCCCCAGGTCTGCAAATTCCATACGGGCTTCAGCGTCCACTCCCTGTGGGCGTCCCAGGCCATCAGATGAGGGAACGCGTCAATACGCACGGCGTCATAGCCCCGGTCGGTCAGCTCTGTTAAAGCCTGATCCCAGTCCTCATACCCTGCGCCGGGCCATCGCCGCTCGATCCAGGAAAATTCCCACATGGTAATGGCGAAGGGCTTTTCGATCCGGAACAGTTCCTTTGTAGCTTTGTCAAATTGCAAACTCATAGATTTCTCCTCCAAAGAGTTGGTGTGTGGCTATAAATTCCCGGCAGGGCCGGGTCGTTTCGCAAGAGCTATTGATCGGCCGCTCCCCCCGGTTTATCCGTAACGCCTGCGTAAACCACGTAGGCATACCGGGAAGCGTCGTAAAAGGAGCGAGTGTATTCCTGTACGTTCAGATCATTATCAAAGGCGATCCTGGTACGCCGCATGATAGGGGCTCCCGGCTTCAGCGCTAAGGCGGCCGCCAGCTCTTCGTCCGCCACAATGGCCTCGAACCGCTCCTCGATCCCCACCGGCAGGTGCATACCGCAATCCTCCAGCAGCTGATACAGAGAGCCGTAATACCGGCTGTCCTCCAGCGGCAGCTCCGCTTTGCCGGAAAGGTAGGTGTCAAAGAGAACGATCACCCGGTCGTTGGCGGTCCTGACCCGGCGGATATGATACAAAGGGTCTCCCACTTTACAGGAAAAGAGCTCTGCCAGCTCTTCGTCGGCCTCTGTCTGACTGCACTGGGCAAATTTCGTTCCCGGCGCCATATTGCGCTCCCGCATTTCCTCGGTAAAGCTTTTGATGCTGGTCAACAGCTCTTCAATGACCTGCTGCCGGGCCACAATGGTTCCCTTTCCCCGGGTGCGCACCACCAGCCCCTCCTGCTCCAGAGAGGAAAAAGCCTGCCGGATCGTAATGCGGCTTACGCCGTAATGCTCCTGCAGCTCCGCCTCTGTGGGAAGCGTTTGCCCGTATTCGTATTCCTTTCCTGCGATCTTTTCCTTCAGATCCTGATAGATCTGCATGTATAAGGGCGGCGCGCCCTTTCCGTAATCCAGGCTTTTCATTCTCAGTCTCCCTTCGGCGTTCTCACATAGGCGCGGATCACCTTCACCGGCTGTCCCTCTATGGGACGAATAGTATATTTCCCTGCCGCCGCCGGAAGGATAAAGGTTTCCGCATAGTGTATTTCAAAGGGCTCAAAGGCGCCCACGGGGCTTTCGATCACAGCGGCCTCACCCTCCACGAGGTTCAGCATATTCACGTTATTGCAGGTATCTAAGGGACAGGCGGTTTTGATCTCATACCGCCGGGTCTCAATGAACTCCAGCTCGTGCAGCCCGGTGTGCTCTTCCTTATAATCCTCTGTTTCCCGTATGGTATAGGTGGGGCTGACCAGGTTTTCCTCCACCCACCGGGTCTGTCTGTCCCACTGGATCACCTTTTCCCCGTGCTCGATATGAATGGGGCGGGGCCTGCCGTCCAGCCCCAGGCGGCCCCAATCCCACAGCTTCATGGTGAAAATGTAGGGGGTGGCGCTGATTTCCAGCACCATGCAGCCACTTCCGGAGCAATGCACCGTTCCGGCGGGAATCAAAAAATGGTCGTGCTTTTTGGCGGGGAACCGGTTGATGTATCGGTCGGCGTCAAAGGGCTTTTCCCCGGTTTGGGCAATTTTCAGGTCGTTTATCATTTCCCGGGGGCAAATACCCTCCTTCAGACCCAGATAGACCTCGGCCCCCTCCTCCGCGTCCAGAATATAGTAACTTTCGTCCTGGGTATAGTTCATGCCGAACTGGTTGTGAATGTAATCGGTCAGCGGGTGTACCTGCAAGCTCAGGTTCTGCCCGCCCATGGTATCGAGAAAATCAAAGCGGATGGGGAATTCCGCGCCGAACCGGGCGTATACCTGAGGCCCCAGAAGCTCTACCGGGCGGTACAGCACCAGGTTCATGGCAGGGGTTTCCAGCAAAACGCCGCCAATTTCCAGATACAGGCTGTTTTCCTCCGGCACGCCGTCAAAGGACCAGGCATAGTTTTTTTCCTCCGGATCCAATCCGCAGACCTTCTTCATCCACTGGCCGCCCCACACGCCGGGGTCAAAATACGGCACGGTGCGGAAGGGCCTTTGGGTGATCTCCGCAAGGGCTCGTCGATAGCAGTCCCCCGCCGCCATGGCGGGCTCGCCCTTTTTGTTTGTATCGAGATAAAAATCAAAGCGGTCAAATACCTGGCGCTTCTGCTTATCGCCGATCCTCCATTCAAAGAAATAGCCCTGTTTGTTCTTTTTCAGGTTATCCTCTTTGGGATTATCCGTATAGTAGTTGGTCATGCCCCGGCGGTACCGCAGCTGAAGCTCCCAGCGGGAAACATCTGCATACAGGAGCAGATCCGGCTCCAAAAGAGACCCTGCGCCAAATCCGAATACGAGCACCAGGCCGGAGGCCTCCTTCGCCTGCCGCCTTAGGGCCTCCAGCTTTTCCTCCACCTGAAAATCCCGCAGCGTGCCGAAATACATACGCCCAAACACCCGGTCGTCCGTCAAAAACGGCGCGATCCGTTTCGCAAACTCCTCCTTCGGGCAAAGGGCCTCCCTCATATCCAGAAACAGCGCGGACTGAAGAGTGGAAAGGGCCTCCAAAAGCTCCGCCTCGTCCACTCCGGGGTAGGTGTCCACCGCCAAAAGGCAGGAGCCCTTTTCCTCCAAACACACGGTCACCTTCCGGGACAAAGCCTCCAGAATGGCCGGATACCCGGCCCAGGCCTGAGTGGTTTCCGTTTTGCTGTGATAAACGGGATTTTTGCAGTAATTCATAAAGCCCATTCGCTTCCTTTCAAAATTTAGTTGTTTTTTAGAAAAGGGCAAGGGTGGCAGATACAATGAGCAATGAGGAATTAAGGGCAGGAGCACAAGCGTTGCAAGCAACGTTCGGTAAATTATAGTTTAGCGCATACCCTTGGCTCCCCTGAAAGGGTTGCTGTGCCCCGGTGGGGCACAGCAACCGTTCTGACCCGTTCTCGTTTGTCAACTCGGTCGTTGCTGGGCGTGCCCCACCGGGGCACAGCAACCGAGCTGACAGGCGAGAAAGGCAAGGAGTTTCTGCTATTTGTTAGTTCGCTAAATTCCAATTTGTCGAACTAAGCTCTTGCCCTTAATTCCTCATTCCAAATTCAAATCTGCCCTTACGGCCTGTAGTTCTCCCAAAGCTGTAAAAATTTCCGGGGCTGGGTGACAAACTCAAAAAGCGCCGGGTCATCCCGGTATTGCTGATAGATCGGCACGCCAGGGCGCAGGCCAAAGTCCTCATAGGCGCGGGCGGGCTTTACGGTCAGGCGGGCGCTGGAATAGCTTTGGTTGGGCTCCCAGACAATGCCGTCCCGCTCTGACAGCAGCGGGAAATAAGCGATCCCGCCGTGGCGGCGCACCTCATCGTAGACAAAGCCGTAATCCCGCACGCACCAGGCGCCGAAGGTCATGCTCCTTTTGGGGTCCAGGTTTACGGTGGCGTGCACCCAGTCCGGCGGAACGATGATCACATCTCCCGGCCTTCCGGTCACGGCATAGCAGTTCCCCGCATCGTCCCCGCCGCTTTCCTGCATGTAAATGCAGGCCTCACCGTCCCAGATCTCATACACCTCGCAGGTGGAGGCCCCACAGGAGGGGGAAACGGCATGAATATGGCCCTGAGACCGGACGGGCTCTCTGCCGAGGCTGCCCTTGGCGTAGGTCACCGCCCCGTACAGCAGATTTCGGGCAAGCAGATCGGAGCGGTCCTCGGAAAGCCCCACGTCCATAGCAATGCAGTACACGTTCTCCGGCCCCTGGCACCGAGGCTCCAAAAGAGAAGCTCTGATGGCGTCCAGCCTCCGCAGCTCAGGCTCCGGCCCATAGGCCCCTTCCCCATAATGAAACCCCATAGGCTCTGTCACTGCTGAAATGGGAAACCCGGGATAGAATTCCATTTGCCTCTCCGCCTTTCTAAAGTCATAATATCATAATGTTATAACATATTATAAAAAGGTATCAGCCCCTTGTCAAGTGGGGGAAAAAGATTTTTACGCCTTTTTTCACAAGAGGGGATCCGCACCGTTTTACCGCTTTCCCTTGCACTTATTTTCCAGCGCGTTCTCCCGCAGGCGGTGGCAAAACTCGGAGAAGCATATCCTGGGGGCTCTTCTCTCGCGCATCCATTATTATTAAATGCACAGAGACTCAACCGAGTCCGCTGTGCATTTTTCTTTTTATATCAACACAGAACGACCCCGAGGACGGAGGTGAGAAAAACGGCGAGATACCGCTACCTGACCTTCGAGGACAGGAAACAGATCGAGGCGTGGCATCTGAACGGAGACCGGCCGGCCGACATCGCGGCCCGCCTCTCCGTCCACTACACCACGATCTACAAGGAGCTCCAGCGTGGCGCGACCGGAGAGCTGGACAGGAACCAGCGCGAGGGGTACAGCGCAGAGCTCGCCGAGAGGCGACTCCGTGAAAACTTCAAGCGCAGGGGCAAGAAACGAGCAACGGCCGAGACATAAGCCAAGATCACCCGGCTCCGCGCCGGGCCGAAGAAAGGAGAGCCCGCCATGAGAAACCACAACACGACCCCGACAGCGAAGACGGACGAGCTGCGCACCCGCGCAGACTCCTGAGCGATCGGCGGCCGTGTTTTTGTTTTTCAGAGGGGCAGCCAAGAACCCCGGCACCCGCCGGGCCAATTAAGAAAGGAGCACACCACCATGATGAAAAAAGAGTTTGAGGCCCTGACCGGCATCTTCCCGAGCGACGAGCTCTACAAGGCAATCGAGACCGCGTACTACGACTTCGCCGGCGACAAAACCGCATTTTGCAAGGCATACAAGGCCAACAAGGACGGCATCGCCGAGAGGATCCAGCGCGAGGCTGATATGGCGGCCTTCAAGGCAGCAGACAGCAGCAGCAAGGCGATCGCGCAGCGCAACGCCGAGATCGAGAACCTGAAGAAGCAGCTCGAGCGCGAGCTGGAATGGCGGCCGCTGGAAGATAAGGACAACGTGAGCCAGTCCGAATACGCCGAGCTCGCAACGGCCGGGGGCACGAAGCACCTGACCGACGACGAGGCCAAGGCGCTCCTCTACAACTGGTACGGCTTCGCCAAAGAGAAGATCATCATCCGGCGCACCATCCCGACCTACGAAGTCAACCGTCACCGCCAGCTCCGGCAGGTCGGAGAAATCGACCGGGCGCCGCTCTACAACGCGACCGACTGGAATTACATCCGCTTCGACTGCGGATGCATGGCCTACGAGCTGCACAACGACACCCTGCGGCCGTTCGTTCACTGAGAAGGAGGTGATCGGAAATGAAGCAAGGCATCACCATCGAAAGAACCTGCGATCTGCACGACAGGCCGATCGTCAGGATCACCAAGCGCCGCGGGCGCCTGTCTCTGGAGGAGGTCGGCGACCTCCTCCGGCATGAAGGCTTCGGCGAGTGGTGGGGACACTACGCCATCGTCCTCAACTGCACCGAGTCCACCATAGGCGGCAACGGCCTGTTCGACTTCGACGAGCCCAAGGGCGACACCCTCGACCTCTACAAAATCGACGAGGGCGAGGAGTGCCCTGTCTGCGGACAGTTCACTCCTCCCTATGTGTACTGCCCCAACTGCGGATCGAAGTGGAGCGACATAGACCAGAACGCCGAGACGCTGCTGGCGTCCATGAGAGGCGAAACGGAGCGGAGCATCCGAGAGGCAAAAACGCAGGCAGGCGCGGTCGCATGGTACTGGACTCAGATCGGAGCGATCGACATGGCCCGACAGCTCGGGCTCATAACGGAGGAACGCAGGCATCAGCTCTATGAGGAAATGAAACCTCTGAAGCCCGAGGAGGTGCAGCATGAATAAGACCAACGCCATCAAATACGAGGCCGCCCTCCTCTGCCGGGGATCCTTCCCGGCGGCTCTGGAGGAAAATGGTGAGCCCTGCATCGTGGAGGCCAGCGTCTACCGGCTCAACGCTGTGGCCGCTGCCGGCTTCATGCTGGACGGCCCGGAGGGCCTGCTCCTCCACCTCGGCCTCAGTGAGACCGACACCTACATCACCAAGCACGAGATCGACGACCTCGTCACGGTTGTCAGGATCATCAGAAAGGAGGCAACAGCATGAACGAGCAAACCATCCACGAGGAGCTCGCTGCCGTCGTGGCAGCACAGGCCCCGGGCCTGCCTGCTGAAAAGCTGGACGAGCTGGCCGCGGCGGCCGCCGGCCTACACATCAGCCCGGAAACCATGCAGCAGATCCTCGAAGCCTTCGACCGGGTCGCCGAGGCCGTCAAGGAAATGGCCCGCGCTCTAATGGAGGCGTTCAAGCCGATCATCGACTGGGCCAAGAAAACGGCCGAGCGCTTCATCGAGGCGCTGGCTGCCGGCATCGTCCCGAGGAAGTGGCTGCACCTCGCCAAGCACGCCAAGAAGGCCAGAGTCCGCAAGAAGTACCGCGACCGCATCCGGCGGGCGTTCTTCCTTGCGATGGCATCGGAAGGAGGTGGGAGCTCGTGACAGCCAAGTGCGTCGGCTGCGGCCTTCACTGGAATGTGAGCCTATACGCCAAGATCCCAAAGTCGGGCTATATCTGCCCGCACTGTGACAGCCGGATCCGCGCCGGCGAGTCCCTGCAAAACATACAGGCCCACCCGAAAGGGCGGCCTCCAAAAGCGAAAGGAGCAACACCATGAAAAAAGCACTCAAGAAAGCCGACCGCGGCGCCGTTTTCCGCTATGCCGGATGGGAGTGGGTCGTGCTGGAACATGACCCATCCGGCCGTACCCTCTGCCTGACCAAAGGGATCGTCGAGTCCAGAGCCTTCGACGACGACAACTGCAACAACTTCGCCACCGCCAGCAGCAACAAGTACCTCAACGGCGCCTTCCTCGACAATCTGATCGAGTCCGCGCCGAGCCCGCACGCTTTCCGCACCACGGAGCTCGACCTGACAGCCGACGACGGGCTGAAGGACTACGGCACCTGCACCGTCACCATCTTCCTGCTGACGGTCGACCAGTACCGGCGCAACCGCGACATCATCCCAAACGCTGACGACTGGTGGTGGCTGTCTACTGCGTACAGCACGGCAGCCAACGGCTACGAGCACAACGCCCGCCTTGTCGACTCCGATGGCACGCTGAGCTGGAACGGCGCCTACTACGGCAGCAACGGCCTTCGCCCCGCTTGCTATCTGGACTCCGACCTCCTGATCTCCGTTGACGGAGACGAGGACACGGGCATCAGCCCCGAGCAGGCCGGCAAGATCCTCGAGGGGCTGGCCGAGCAGTTCGGAGGCACCTATGCGACCGAGGAGATCCTGACCGCTGAGCTGTCCTTCCTGCTCGGGAAACTGAGGGCAGCCTCAGAGAAAGGAGACGACGATGGAGAGTAAGAAGCAGACCGGCCTCGAGTTCATGCGCACAGCGTCAGCCGAGGAGATCGCCGAAGTGCTCGGCAAGGGCCACCCTCCCGTCGGCGAGGTGCACTGTGACTGTACGAGCTGCGAGCGCTGCTGGCTCGAGTGGCTCCAGACCGGCGAGCCCGCAAAGTGCCACTGCGGCACCATCAAGGAGGTGCCCCATGAGTAACCTCGCCACCCTGTTCGACCGCTACAAGGCCCTCGTCATCTTCGACACTGAGACCAGCGGCCTCGACTATGACCACGACCAGATCATCGAGCTGGCTGCCCTGCGCGTGGAGCGCACCGGCACCGGGGCCCTGCGCATCGCTGGCAAGATGGACACCTTCATCAAGCTGCCGGACGGCGCGCTGCTGCCCGAGAACATCACCGCCCTGACGGGCATCACGGACAGGATGCTCGAGACCGAGGGCGTGCAGCCGCAGAAAGCAGCCGGGCAGATCACCAAGCTGATGCAGGACGGCCCGACCCTGATGGTAGCCCACAACGCACAGTTTGACGCCTGTTTCCTGCGGGGCCTTCTGAGGGGCGCCAGCGTGGGACGCATTGACTGGCTGGACAGCCTGACCGTCTACAAAGACCGCCGGCCATATCCGCATAAGCTCGCCAACGCCATCCTCGCCTACGGGCTCGAGGACAAGGCGCAGAACAGCCACCGCGCCATCGACGATGTGCTGGCCCTGTTCGAGGTGCTGAAGGCCATGGACGAGGAACGGGACGACCTCGGCAGCTACGTCAACCTGTTCGGCTATAACCCCAAGTACGGCGTCAGCGGCCGCCGGATCACCGGCGTGCGCTATGAGCCGCAGGGCTTCAACAAGAGCATCACGCGCCCCGAGCAGACGCTCCCGACCCGCACAAGAAGGAAGTGAAATGAATGATAAAGATTTTGATCGGCGGCTCTCCGTGTACCTACTGGAGCGTCGCACAGAAAAAAGGGCGAGAGGTCGAAGCTGAAGGGCTCGGCTGGGAGCTGTTCAGAAACTACCTGATCGCAAAGGAAAAATTCAAGCCCGACTTTTTCCTCTATGAGAACAACAAGAGCGCCGCGCAACCCATTAAAGACCAAATCAGTCACGAGCTCGGCGTGGATCTCATGCACATCAACAGCGCCCTCGTGAGTGCGCAGAACCGTCAACGCTTTTATGCCTTCAACTGGAACGTCGACCAGCCTGCGGATCGCGGCATCTTCCTAAAAGACATACTCGAGTCACAAACAGAAGAAAAAGGCTACGAGCTTCGGGCTCCTGCCGTCGGCGTCGGATGCAGAAACAGGCGGGAAGCTGACGGAAAACTGTATAGGCGCTTCGAGACGAGTGCAGAGGAAAAGGCAAACGCCCTCACAACCGTGCAAACTGACAGCATGGTCGCTGAGCCTATCAGGATCGGAACGATTGAAAACGACGCCAAAGACCAGACCCACGACTCTAAGCAATACCGCGTCTATTCCCCGGACGGAAAATCAACAACGCTATGCGGAGAAGGCGGCGGTCTCGGTGCAAAGACTGGTCTCTATGCAACGCCCGTCAGAGTGGGTACCATGCCAAACCGTAAAGGAGAGGAAGTCGACCATCAATCTCATAGAATATTCAGCATTGACGGGAAAGCCCCGACATTATGCGCCAGACCGAATGGGGGTGGGCCTGAAACTGGATTGTATGCAATACCTACATCAAAACCGATACCATTGAATGAAACAACCGATGGGAAAGCTCGGTGTATCCGAGCTACCTGCTATAAGGACGGCATCAGAAATCTTGTCGGGAATGAGGTGGATCGTCGCACTTGCGTGGCGTACCCGGTACAGGTTGATACAGCTCAGGGGGTCGCATGGCGCGGCAGAGGCGACGGATCCGCCTTCGAGGTCAGAGACGACGGCAAGGCAAACGCACTGACTGCAGCCGGTCATCAGAGCAGAATGGTTGTGCAGACACCAGATGGAAAGACTCAGCCTGTTTACGAAGTTATTAACGGAGAGATCGAGATCAAAGGGAAAAAGTACCCCATCAAGCTGACGGACGGCTATTACATCATCAGGAAATTAACCCCCGTCGAGTGTGAGCGGCTCCAAACCCTCCCGGACGGGTACACTGCGGCAGTAAGCAATACGCAGAGATACCGCGGACTCGGTAACGGCTGGACGGCTGAGGTCATAATCCATATTCTCACCGGGGCGCTGAAGAACGTGCCGAGAGACGAGGAGATCGTCGTCCTATCCATGTACGACGGCATCGGAACCGGTCGCTACTGCCTCGATAAAATGGGCTTTACGAATGTGACCTACTACGCATACGAAATAGACAAGCCAGCCATGACCGTCGCACTCAGCAACTACCCCGACATCATTCAGCTCGGCGACGCCTTCGACCTTCGCCGCGATGACTGGGCGCTCGGCAAACGCTTCGAGCACACCACAGAGCAGAAGGCTGAGACGCCCGAAAACCCTGACCAGACGACAGACCTCTCGGACGCCCCCGAGGAAATCAAGGAGCAGATCATTGAAAATGATCGAGCACTGAAGGAGAAGGACGACACCGCCCTCGCCCTGCTCCCTGACGGCTTCGACGTGGTCGACCAGCTCTCTGAGCTTCTCGCCGAAAGGAAGAAGCTACACATCATCGACGAGGAAAACCTGCGCTACAACTGCGACATCATCGCGCTCGAGTACGCAATAGGCGCACTCAGGAGGTGACAGCATGAGCCCGGTCATCACCATCACGAGCGAGGAGCTGCGCGAGCGTGTCGAGGAGCACCTCGGACACTGGATCCCCGACAGCCTGTGGGAACGCTCCGAGCCCTATGCCCGCAGGAAGCTCGACCTCTGCCGGGAGCGCAGCCCGGAGATCGACTACTACAACGACGAGTACCTCGTCCTGCTGACCGCCGACACTGTCAGGGAGACCGCGTTCAGCGACTTCACAATCGCAGCCTGCGAGGCCCTCATGACGGCCCGGGGCCAGTGAAAGGAGAAAACCATGGAAGCAACAAAAGAAAGGGCCGCCCGACGCGACCGGGCGACCCCTGCGAGAACATCCGGCAGCTCGCCAGCGCACGGATCCCGCACCCAAAGTATAACACGCCGCCGGCGCCGTGCCAAGGCCCGGATCCGGCAGGCGGCCGTCCTTTTGACGGCTGCCGTCATCGTGGCCGGCATCGGCGCAGTCATCTCGACCATCGCCGGAGGCCGTGAAAATGCCACGGAGATCCCGGAGCCGACCGCAGAGCAACCGGCGGTCGTCGTCACGACTCCCGCAGCGAGTACGCAGACGCCGGAGCCGACCGAGGCGCCCGTCCGCTTCTACCTCAGCGCCAGCGAGCGCGACACGGTGGAGCGCGTCGTCATGGCCGAAGCTGGCGGCGAGTGCTACGAGGGGCAGGTGCTCGTCGCACAGTGCATCCTCAACGCATCAGAAAAGACGGGCCAGAGACCGCCTGAAGCGGTCAAGACCTTCAGCTATACACGGAACAGGCCAGAGCCCGCTCAGAGCGTCAAGGACGCCGTCGCTGCCGTGTTCGACGACGGGGAGATCTACATAAACGAGCCGATCCTCTACTTCTACGCGCCGGCCCGCACGACGAGCAACTGGCACGAGAGCCAGATCTTCGTCATCGAGCTGGGCGGCCACAGGTTTTTCAAAGAAAGGAGCCCCGAAAAATGATACAGCCCAACACCATCATCACAGGCGACAGCCTGACGATCCTGCGCAGCATGGACGACGAGAGCGTCGACATGGTCATCACCGACCCGCCCTACGGTATCGACTACCAGAGCGCCAGAAAAGAAAAGGAGCGCAGGCTCCCCAAAATCAGCAACGACAAGACCCCCTTCATCTGGTGGATCTACGACGCCGCCAGAGTCGTGAAACGCGGGGGGGGGGGTACTCTGTTTCAGTAGATGGGATGTGCAGCAGACCTTCATCGACGCCCTGCGTCTCGCCGGCCTGACGATCAAGTCGGTCATCGTATGGGACAAGAAGGCGCACGGCATGGGAGACCTAAAGGGCTCATTCGCACCACGCTACGAGAGCATCATCTTCGCCGTCAAAGGCCGGTACGAGCTGCCCGGGAAACGGCCGGACGACCTGATCGTCTGCCCGAAGGTAGGCAACCAGAGCCTCGTCCACCCCAACGAGAAGCCCGTGGAGCTGCTGGAGCAGCTCATAGAAGCCACCACAGTGCCGGGCGCCCTAATCCTCGACCCATTCGCCGGTAGCGGCTCCACGCTGGCCGCAGCGGCCAAGACCGGGCGCAAATACATCGGGATCGAGATAGACCAACATTACAGCAGCATCGCGGCAGAACGGGCCGCGGAGCACACGGAAGGAGCAACAGCATGAGTAAAAAAACAGCCGCGGCCATCGCCGCAGAACAGCAAACCACCGAGGATCTCTCGGCAGTTCAGGACACCACCCTGCCGGCCGTCACGCTCGACGAGCTGGAGCAGTTTGACATCGGCACCGTCCAGCCGGAGGAGCGCCCGCCCTTCCGCATCACGGACGACCGCTGCGCAGACTGGGCCGTCCGCAAGATCATGGAGGAGCGTGCCGAGTACGAGCGTCTGAAGGCGCTGGCCGACGAGCAGATCGCGGCCATCGGCGAGAAAGTCGACGCCGCGCGCCGGCGCATGGAGAACGGCACTGCATACCTCACGAGCTGTCTGGCCGACTTTTTCAACACCGTGCCCCACAAGGCCACCAAGACGCAGGAAAAGTACCGGCTCCTGTCCGGCACCCTCGTCCTGAAGAAGGGCGGCACCAAGGCAAAGACAGACGACGAGAAGCTGGTGCCGTGGCTCAAGGAGAACGGGTACGGCGACCTCGTCAAGGTCGAGGAGACGGCGAAGTGGGGCGAGCTGAAGAAGCTGCTCGCCTATACCGGCGAGGTGGCGACCATTGCCGAGACCGGCGAGATCGTGGAGGGCGTCACAGCCTACGAGGCCCCGGACACCTTCACCGTTGACAAGTAAGGAGGCACACATGGCAAACGCAGAGACCAAAAAGGCCGAGGCTGCCGCTCAGACGGCCCCGGCTCAGGAAGCCAGATGTCTGACCCTCCGGCAGAAGCTCGTCGAAATGCGAAAAGCCTGCCCGGAGATCGTCAAAAAGCAGCACAGCGAAGGCGTCAGCTATAAGTACGCCAAAATCTACGATGTGTGGGAGAAAATCACCCCCATAATGAACGAGCTCGGCGTCGACTTCGATGTCGTCAAGGAGGAGGCCACTCGCTACGCCGAAAACGGCGACCCGGTCTACTGGATCACCATGCAGACCAAGACCTACAAGGGCGACAAGCTCATGTTCCTCTACGAGGCCGACCTGACGATCCGCTGGACTAACCTCGACAACGACGACGAGATCCTCGAGGCGGTCGTCCACGCTATCGGCTGGAACGACGACCCGGCCAAGGCCAAAGGCGCCGCCCACACCTATGCCCTGAAATACTACCTTTTCGAGAAGTTCACCATCGACCAAGGCGAGGACGACCCCGACAACAGCGACTTCGGCGCACAGGGCAAGGGCGCGGGAGGCCAGAGACAGGGCCAGCAGCGCCAAGGCCAACAGGGGCAAGGATCCGGCAGGCTCAGCGAGGCGCAGCTCAACCGACTCTACAAGAAGGCCGAGGCGGCCGGAATGACCAAGGAGCGCACCGACGCCCGGATCCTCGAGAAATACAAAAAACAAGACCCCGCAACGCTGACCCGGCAGGAGTACGACGAGATCTGCACCTCACTGGACAACGCTGCGGCGCAGCACACGAAGGAGGGCAGCTAAATGTATAACCACATCGGGCTCCAAGGCCGGCTGACGGCCGACCCTGAGCTCAGACGCACAGCAAGCGGCACGGCGATCACCAGCTTCACGCTCGCCAGCGACACCGGCCGCAAAACCAAGGACGGCGCCAAGATCACCAATTTCATCGACTGCGTGGCGTGGCGCAATACGGCCGAGTTTGTTTGCAAGTACCTGAACAAGGGGCGCCTCGTCGTCGTGGACGGCGAGATCAGCAGCCACACCTACGAGGATAAGGACGGAAACCGCCGCAAGGCCGTCGAGATCACGGTCGACTCGATCCACTTCTGCGACAGCAAAAAAGACGGACAGAACACAGGAGGCACGAGCTCCGGCGACGACTTCGCAGGCTACGCAGAAGGCCCCGGAGGCTTCGCCGAGCTCTCTGACGACAATGGAGACCTGCCGTTTTAACGCGACCGCCGGACGACCGCCGGAAAACCAGAAACAAGCCACGAACACAAGACCATCAGAAAGGAGGTGACGACCGTGGCATGGATGCAAGTGCATCAGACCCTCAAAGATCACCGCAAGCTATTCGACGCAGCCGACGAGCTGGAAATACAGCCACCCCACATGATGGGCCTGCTGATCTCGTTCTGGCTGTGGGCGCTCGACAACGCGCCGACCGGCTCGCTCGAGGGCATAACATCGCGCATGATAGCCCGCGCAGCTCAGTGGGACGGGCCCGCCGAAAAGCTGGCCGGGGCGCTGATCCGGGCCGGATGGCTCGACGAAAGCGCGGACGGAGCCCTCTCGATCCACGACTGGTACGAGTACGCCGGGAAGCTGATCGACCAGCGGCAGGCAGAAAAGGAGCGGTCGCAGCGGCGCCGTGATGAAAAGGCGGCCGCGGCTGCAACCTCCGACAAACCGAGCAGCGACCAGCAAACGGCCAGCGGTCGACCGAAAGAAAACCGCAAGAAAGCCGGAGACAGAGTAGACCAGACCAGAGAAGATAAGAGAAAAGAAGATCATACACCCCCTTCCCCCTCTGGCGAGGGGAGCGAGGGCGGCCAGAGCCTTCTCGAGGTCAGATTTGCAGAGTTCTGGTCTGCATATCCCAAGAAAGTCGGCAAGCGGTACGCCCTCAAAGCGTGGGGGAAGATACGGCCGGATGCAGATCTCCACGAAAAGATCATGCAGGCGGTCGAAAGCCAGAAGCGGAGCGAACAGTGGCGCAGGGATAACGGCCGATACATACCAAACCCCGCCACATGGCTCAACGGAGGCTACTGGGACAACAAAGTCGAGGAGGTGAGCACAGATGCAGAGCATCGCGGAGATCCTCAGCGGGCAGACACGACCCGAGACTGGGGCAAGGGCTTCAAGCCGGCAGACGAGTGACGACGCTGACCGCTGGATCTGGAGCAACGACGAAGCGCTCGCCGGTCGGTCGGGGATCCCGGAGCCAGTGCGGTGCGAGTTCTGTGGCGCTATGCGATACCACAAGGGCGTCCGCATCGGCGACCGCATCATCTGGCCGCCATACGGAGCCGAGCGCTGCGACTGCCCCGACGCCGTGGCCGCCTACGAAAAGGAGCGGGAAGAAGCCAAGGCGCGCGAGGAAGCCGAGCGAAAGGCTGAGGAGGAGCGAAAGCTCCGCGAGAAAATCCAGAGGATCGTCGGCGAGTCCGGCATGGGCAACCGCTTCCTGCGGCGCACATTCAACACATTCCAGATCACCGACGAAAACAAGCGCGCAGCCAACTCGGCCAGACGCTACGCGGAGGCATTTGAGTCTATGCTCCCCCGCCCTGACTATCCAGAGCCCGGACGCAACGGCCTATTTATCGCAGGCCCACCGGGTACAGGAAAGACGCACCTCGCCGCAGCCATAGCCAACCACCTGATCGCTCAGGGCCGCCCGGTCATCTGCATGACCATGATCGACCTGCTGGAGCGCATCAAGCGCACCTACTCCCGCCACGACACCGACGAGGGCAGCGTGCTGAAGATATACAAGACCGTGCCCCTGCTCGTCATCGACGACATCGGCAAGGAGCCGCCGACAGAGTGGGCCATCTCCACGGTCTACAACATTATCAACGGCCGCTACGAGGCATACCTGCCGACCATAGTGACCACAAACTACGACACCGAGGCCCTGATCGACCGCATGACGCCCCGAGACACACGGGACAGCATGACGGCCCGGGCAACCATCGACCGGCTCATGGAAATGTGCAGGGCCATCACCCTCACGGGCCAGAGCTGGCGCCAAAAATAGGAGGACACAACATGAAAAAGGTTTATATCTGCTCCCCGTGCCGCGGGGACTACGAGAACAACATCCAGCGGGCCAGAGAGTTCAGCCGGGCGGCTGTGATGCAGGGCTGCATCCCCATCACCCCGCACATCTATCTCACGCAGTTCGTGGACGACACCATCCCGGCCGAGCGCGAGCTGGGCCTGACCATCGGCCGCGAGCTGGTGCTGATGTGCGACGAGCTGTGGGCCTTCGGGATCGACTGCCCGACCGCAGGCATGGCCGCGGAGATCGAGCTCGCCAACGAGCGCGGGATCCCTGTGTTTAACGGCTACGAGCGCATCACCAGCGTCGGCGACGAGCCTGCTGCCGAAGCCGGCAAGGAGGGCGAGAAGCCGGAGATCGGCAGCGTCACCCTGCACCTGCCCGCCTTCAAGGCGATGGCGGTATGCAACAAGCACCTCGACCACGGCCCTCTCACCGTGACGCTGGACGGCGGCATCATCCTCGACCTCGCCGAGCGCCTACGCATGGATCCCGGCACCAACATCGAGATCGGCGGGTGATTACTATGGACGATCCGAGAAAAAACGCCGAGGGCTACCACGACCCGACACCATACGAAGCAGAGAAGCACATACAGGCGCAGATCCGCGGAAAGCGAGCCCGCGTCGCCGGAAACTACTTTGAGGCGATGATCTCCGGCACCTGTGACTACTACCGCAGCAAGGGACTCGCTGAGATCAAAAAGACGCCGGAGCCCATGAAGCCCCTCGGGCCGAAAAACCGAAAGGGCCAGTTTCTTGCCTGCTACACAAAGCAGGCACAGCCGGACTACGGAGGCACGCTGAAAGGTGGCCGGAGCATTTACTTCGAGGCAAAGCACACGGACGACGAGCGCATCGAGTTCGGCCGCCTGACCAAGGAACAACGGGATGATCTCGAGCACCACCACAAGCTCGGCGCCATCGCCTTCGTGCTCGTCTCGATGGGGATGACCGAGTGCTTCCGAGTGCCGTGGCCCGTCTGGAGGGACATGGCTTCGATTTACGGCCGCAAGTACATGACGCGGGACGAGCTGCAAGCCTACAAAGTGCCGGTCGTGGCTGGCTTCGTGAAGTTCCTCGACAAGCTGCCGCCGGAGGTCGTCACAGTGAAGGATCTGACCGAGGAGGAGCTCGAGCGACTGAAGCAGATGCTCAAAAGCCGGCCGGCCACCATCATCGCCGGGGAGGTGACGCCATGAAGGACACGGTCGACAGCAGAGCCGTGAAGATCGCGGCGAAGGTTATGCAGGCCGCGGGCCTGTGCAGGTACGAGAGCGCCGCGAGCTGCCGGCGCACCTATGTGGACGAGCGCACCTGCGAGAAGTGCATCAGGTCGTGGCTGATCTCAAAAGCAAAGAGCGAGCTCAGAAAGGAGGAAGGGCTGTGATCCCATTCCCGAACAAGAAATATAACATAATTTACGCAGACCCCCCGTGGTCGTACAGCGACAGCGGATGCGCCGGAGCCGCTGCGGCGCAATACAGCACCATGAAGATCGACGAGCTCAAAAAGCTCCCGGTCAACCCTGCGGGGGGGGGGGGTATAGCTGCTGACGACTGTGTGCTTTTTATGTGGGCGACATACCCAAAGATGCAGGAGGCTCTCGATCTGATCGAGGCGTGGGGCTTCACATACAAAAGCATCGCCTTCCAGTGGATAAAGCAAAACCGCAGCGGAAACGGTTACTTTTTCGGCCTCGGGCGCTGGACTCGAGGAAACTCGGAGCCGTGTCTGATCGCCGTAAAAGGAAAACCGAAACGCATCAGTGCGGGCGTCGGTCAACTTGTTTTTGCGCCCCTGCGCAAGCACAGCCAAAAGCCTGACGAAGTGCGCGAGAAGATCGTCGAGCTGATGGGAGACCTGCCGCGGATCGAGCTGTTTGCCCGCGAGGCGGCGCCCGGGTGGGACGCATGGGGCGACGAAGCCCCCAACACCACCGACGCCGGCGCCGGAACGGAGGAAACCGATGGAACAGACAACGCTATTTCAAACAACACAGGAAAGCAGGCAGAGGCGCCCGTCGCCTGATCCGCTCAGTCTACCGGGATTTTCAGAAGCGAAGGCACACCTCGAGAGCGAGGGCCGTCCCTCTGCATGGATCACGGAGACCGTCGACACCAGCGACAAGAACGCGGCATTCTTGAAAGGCGGCCGCCCGTGGTATAAAAGCCAGTGCGAGCACTACGAGGGCTACTGGCTGCTCGGCGGCATCGGATCCGTCCAGTGCGGCGCCTGCGAGGGCCTGCTGCCCGGGCTGATGTGGGACTCAACCTGCAAGGGCGAAAACTTCGCCGCCTGCCCACTCTACCGAAAGGAGGAAAGCGATGGACAGCAACACGAGAATGACCCGGCGCCAGAGTTATGACGCCGTGCTCCCCAAAAGGGAGAAGCGCTGCCGGCTGATCCTCGAGACACTCGGCAGCCGTGAGATGACTGCCAGCGAGATCACCGAGGAGCTGGTGGCGGCTGGCCGGATCCCCTACTTCAACCGCAACTATGTGGCCCCTCGGCTCACAGAGATGAAGCAGATGGGGATCCTCAAAACCGTCGGCCGCAGAAAAGCCACCCGCTCGGACGCCACCGAGGCCGTGTGGGCCAGAGTGGAGTCCGCGGCATACGCAGACCGGCAGGCTGCGGATCCTGCCGACAACCCGACCGAGCAGATGACGCTACTCGGCCCGGGAGCATAAAAGAAAGGAGTACAAGACCATGAACGAAACCGCAAAGCGCGACAGCATCATGCAAATGGCTCGCGGCGCCTTCGAGGAGCGTGTCGACTACGAGATGGACAAGGTGATCCAGAACATTCTCGACTTGAACACGAAGGCGACCGCGAAGCGCAAGATCACACTCACCATCGAGCTGACCCCGGACGACGAGCGCCGGCAGATCCAAGTCTCGGTGACGGCAAAGAGTACCCTCGCCCCCACTCACCCGGTCGCCACTTCCCTCTATGTGACCGGCGACGAAAACGGAGAGATGGTAGTGGCCGAGATGGTGCCGCAAATACCCGGCCAACTCAACCTCGACGGGACACAACAGGAGCCGCCGAAGATCCTGAAGCTCGTGAAACACGGATAACCACAAACCACCAGACAAAGCAAGGAGGACATCAAAATGCTGGCAAAAATGATTGATAAGCTCATTTCCCTGAAGGACACCAAGATCTTCGAGATCGGAGGCCAAACATACGCAGACCGCGACCTGATCCGCGTACCGCCCCATGTCGACCGCCCGGCCTGCATCAGCGTCAGCGGTCTGGACGGCATCTGCAAGCTGATCCGCACGGAGCTCGCTAAGATCGACACCGTCGTCATGGTGCAGGCCAAGAGCCACAAGACGGTCGAGGTGATGACCACATACCTCGACGACTTCTCCCGCAACATCCTCTACAAGGCCGAGGCAGACGCTCCGGGCCTGCGCACTGGCTTCCGCGGCCGCGAGGTCGCACTGATCGAGCTGCGGAGCCTGTGCATCCCCAACGAGGGCGTCAACTACCTGCTCGAGCTTCTGAGCAGGATGACGGACGAGAACAAGGTCAGCACCAACGACAACGGCGTCACGCAGACCGTCGAAGCCCGTCAGGGCGTGGCCCTCAACGCGATGGTCGAAGTCAAGCCCCGCGTCATGCTGCGGCCCTTCCGCACCTTCCTCGAGGTGGAGCAGCCCGAGAGCGAGTTCCTGCTGCGCGTGGACGCAGACGAGGGCATCGGCTTTTTCGAGGCTGACGGCGGCATCTGGAAGCTGGAGGCCAAGAAGAACATCGCCGACTACTTCAACACAAACCTCGCCGGCCTGATCGAGGCCGGCAAGGTGGTCATCATGCAGTAACAGACCAAGGCCGGGCGGGCAACCACCCGCTCGGCCATTCAAAAAAGGAGCAACAATATGGAAAGACTGACGCACGAAAGAGCAAACGGCATCAAGTCGGGCTACTGGAGCCCGGCCACCAAGGAGGAGCTCGTGCAGCGCCTCGCTGCCTATGAGAACACCGGCTACGAGCCGGGGGAGATCGCTGAGGCCGTCAAAAACGCGGCCAAGGAGGCAGAAACCAGAACGGCCGCCACGATGGCCGAGTGCATCGCTGGCGCCATCAAGGATGTGAAAGAGAAGGTAGAACGGGATCCAATGGCGTTTTTTAAGGGGGATGCACAATGAAAGAATACACAACACTGACCCGGGAGAAGGTCAACGCCGACCCAGGAGCAGTCAAAGACTTCACGAAAGAGACCCACCTGATGCAGGACTGGAGCGACAAGATGATCGACCTCGTCCTGAACGGGCCCACCCTCAACAGCTTCCCGAAGGACGAGATCAGGGCCATGCTCCGGCAGACCTACACGGCCCTCAAGCGCTACGAGATGATCGGGCCGATGGCCTCGCCGTTTATGAACGACCCGGCAGCCATCGTGGCGCTCGCCTTCCGCGAGCTGTACCCGGACGCCGCTTACTATGCGCAGCTCGTCCCGACACTGGTGGACGAGGACGGCAACAAAGCCTTCGGCCTGACCATCTACCCGGACGACGGCAGCGATCCCGTCGTCTGCATCTCGGCAGAGGCGCCGATCAGCGCAGCCCCGGAGCTGCTGGCGCACGAGCTGGCCCATGTCGCCACCCCGGAGGACAAAGACCACGGGCCCGCATGGAAGGCGGCCGAGGAGGCAATCGGCAACAAGTACGACGAGATCCTCAACGCCATGATACCAGACGACGACCCGGGCATGGTCATCACCCCGCACAAGGTCGGGGACGGCGGGATCGTCGCCATGATGACCCGGGCAAACATCCCGGAGCCGCACGGGGACAACTGGAAGGCCGTGACCTGTCCCGTCTGCGGTGCAGAGTGCTGGGAGACAGATCTCACCCGGCAGGCGCTCGCGGCAGAGCCAACCCTGCGGGCAGCCTGCACCAACTGCGCACTCAAAGCAGGAGCTCAAAAGTAAAGGAGGAACACCATGAACGAACACAAGAACAACACCGGCGCAGCCGGCGGGCTCAGCTTTTGCGGCCTGCTGACCATCGCCTTCATCGTCCTGAAGCTCACCGGCGTCATCGACTGGAGCTGGCTGTGGGTGCTGGCGCCCGCGTGGATCCCTGCGGCCATCGCCATCGCGGTCATACTGGTCGTCCTCGTCGTTGTGCTGGTAAAGGCCACGACCAAGGAAGTCGAGAAGAAACAGCGGGAAACGGAGAACAGCAAGAGCATCGACAACGAGGCCAGAAAGTACAGCCTCGAGCGCCAGCAAGGCGAGAGCGACCTCGATCTGAAGCGCAGGATCGCGTTTTTCAAGCAGGAAGCCCGGAGGGCGCGCCATGAATAAAGCAACCTGCCGCGGCTGCGGCGCCCCTATTCTCTGGATCAATACCCGGGGCGGGAAGTCTATGCCATGCGACCCGTCGCCGGTCTACTATAAAGAGACGCCGGGAGGCAAGGACAAGGTCGTCACCACCCGGGGCGAGGTCGTGAGCTGCGAGATCGTCCCCGGAGTCAACGCCACAGACGCAGGATACCGACCGCACTGGGCGACCTGCCCACAGGCCGGCCGCTTCAAGAAGGGAGGCGGCCACAATGGCAAAAGATAAACCGACACCGCAGGCGGGGCCCGAGATGGTCGACTACACCACCACTGCCACGCCGAAAGCATACGCCGGCGGCGTCCCTGTATTCTGTGCCCACGACGCCATCGTCCCGCTGAAGGAGATCCAGCCCAACCCGAAAAACCCAAACCAGCACCCGCCGGAACAGATCAAGCTCCTCGCCTCTATCATAAGGGCAACCGGCTGGCGCGCGCCGATCACCGTCAGCAAACGCAGCGGGCTCGTCACAAAAGGGCACGGCCGCCTGATGGCTGCGGAGCTCGAAGATCTGACAGAGGCCCCGGTCGACTATCAGGACTACGCAAGCGAGGCCGAAGAGCTGGCCGACCTGACGGCAGACAACCGCATCGCGGAGCTCGCCACCACCGACAACAAGCTCCTCGCTGACCTGTTCGTCGATATTGACACCGGCGAGATCCCGTTCATGCTCTCTGGCTACACCGAGGAGGACTACGGCAACATCGTGACCGCGCTCTCCGAAGCTGTGCACAAGCAGGAGACGGACGGAGATCCTGATGCGGAGATCCAGCCACCGACCGAGCCGGTCACGCAGTACGGAGACCTCTGGATCCTCGGCAAGCACCGCGTCCTCTGCGGAGACTGCACCAGAGCCGAGGACAGGGCCCTGCTGCTGGACGGAGCCAAGCCCGAGATCCTGCTGACAGACCCGCCGTACTGCTCGGGAGGCAGCAAGGAGTCGCAGAAGTCGACCGGCAGCATCGGGACAAACCGAAAGGACGGCAAGGCCCCGAAGATCGCAAACGACATCCTCAGCACCCGGGGCTACCAAAACCTGATAAGGAGCGCACTCACGGACATCCCGTGCCTGTACGCCTACATTTTCACCGACTGGAGGATGTGGGTCTACCTGTTCGACCTCGTTGAGGCTGCCGGCTTCGGCGTGAAGTCTGAGATCGTGTGGGACAAAGGCACCCCGGGCATGGGCATCGGCTGGCGATCACAGCACGAGCTCATACTGTTTGCCGCCCGGGCCGCCACGCACTTCGACGGCCACAAGGGGTACGGGAATGTGCTGAGCATCTCCCGCTCCGGCAATGAGCTCCACCCGACACAGAAGCCGACCGAGCTGCTGGAGAAACTGGTGGACAACACCGACTTCGCCACGGGCGTCTACGACCCGTTCGGCGGCTCCGGCACAACAATGGCCGCCTGCGAGGCATACGGGCAGCCCTCCTACATCATGGAGCTGACGCCGGCCTTCACGGATGTGATCGTAAAGCGATACATCAGGATGACGGGAAAAACAAATATAAGCTGCGTCCGTCAAGGCCGGGAGCTCTCGCGTGAGGAAATCGCCGGGATCTTCGAGCCGGACGATCGAGGAGGTGAACAGGAGTGACGCCCTGACATAGATATGAGCGACAAGCCGATCACTCAGAAGATAAAAGACAGGCTGGCCGACTACACCGCTATGCTGCGAGACATAGACAACCAGATCGAGCGCCTCGACCGCATGACGCTGACGATGGCAGCCCCTCCCGGGCCCGACATGACTGGTATGCCACGGGGATCCGGCACGCCGACCGACCGCACCGGTATGATGGTGGCGCGCAAGCTGGAGCTCGAGGAACAGATCAAGGAGTCCATCGCCGAGGAGCGCTGGGAAAATGCAGCCATAGAGCGCATGATCCGAAAGCTCGACAACCCGGACGAGCGCGCCGTCATCCGGCTGCGCTACTTCGACCGGGCTGGATGGGACGAGATCGCTGGTGCCCTGTTCGGTGATCGGCAGGACTACCTCGACAAAGAGGAGACATACCAGAAGCGCACCTTCAGGCTGCACGGTCGGGCCCTGCTGGCTCTTGCGAAGGTGGCCGAGGGTACGGGCGCCACCCCGGAGAAAGAGGCGGCACAGAAAGCCGCAGGCCGCCCCTCGGGGGAGTAAATGAGAGTAAAGCGGACAAAATGAGAGTAAATGGGATTGAAAGGGACAACCGCCCTGTGCTATCCTGTATCATGTCGAAAGACCGCCGGACACCCGAGCAACGCCGGGGAAGTATCAGGCGGGCAACCGAACAACAACCAAAGAACGACCAGAGCACAAAGCCGTCGAGCGAACAAACGCCCGGCGGCTTTTTTATGCGCGAAAGGAGGTGGCAACCATGTCGCACAGCAGCATATCCGCACAGCTCGGCAACCTGAGCCAGCTCGTCGCAGATGTGCGGGCCATTGAGGAAGGCGGCCGCAGGGCCATCACCAACACCGTCAAGGATGTCAAGGCCAGAGCCCCGGGCTGGATAGCTCAGGAGGTCACGGCCGTCTACAACATCAAGAAGTCGGAGATCGTTCCGTCCGGGAATGGCAGGCCGAAGCGAATGGCCGGCAGCATCCGCATCACGGGCGAGACCATCGAGGAGCTCGCCATCACCTACAAGGGGCGGCTCCTGACGCCTGTGCACTTCGGCATGACGCCAAAGGCCCCACCCCACGGCAAGAGCTACACCCTGAAGGTGCAGGTGCTCAAGGGGCAGAAGAAAGTCATCGGCCGCTACAAGAACACCAGAACGCCGGGCGGCCCGTTCTCACAGCGATCCCACAATATCCTGATGGGCACGGGCAACGGTCAGGAGAGCGGCACCAACTGGATCCCATTCCAGCGGATGAGCAAGACCCGCACCGACATCAAGAAGGTGACGACCATCTCGGTGCCACAGATGATAACCAGCGAGCGCACCAATGAGGCCATCATGCTGCGGCTCAACACCGAGACAGCCAAGCGGCTCGACCACCACATGAAGCGAGCCCTCGGGCTGTAAGCCAGAGCACCGCCGCAGAACAACACAGGCCGCCCACCACGGCGGCCGCCCGCTCGGACAAGCCGCACCACGGCCAGTGCCAGAAACACGCCACAGCGGCGCGCAGAGGCCCGCAAGGTACTGTGACGAGCCCCAAACGCCTGCGGTGCTGGCGAGCCCAAAAAACGCGCAGGCACAAAAATATTTTCGGGGGCGTTTCGCTTCGCAAGCGCCCCTCAGCGGCAAGGAAGCACGACAGAAAGGAGGGGACGCCATGCCGAGCAACAACACAAACGCCAAGCTCGTCGACAGCAAGACCATCGCTGCCATTTTCGGCGTCGACCCCCGCCGCGTACAGCAGCTCGCCAAGGAGGGCATCATTACCGCCACCAAGGAAGGGCACGCAAACCGCTACGACCTGCTCCCGACGATCCAGAAGTACATCAAGTACCTGAGCGACAAAGCGAACGGCCGCGACGCCCCGAAGAAAGACGCCGAGGTCGAGAGCCGCCGGCTGGAAGCTGAGGCAGACCTCAAGAGAAACAAGGCCGACATGGCCGCCCTTCAGCTCAAAGAGCTCGAGGGCACCATGCACAGGAGCGAAGATGTCGAGGCTGTGATGACCGACCTCGTGTATAGTATCAGATCGATGCTCATAGCCCTGCCGGGCCGTCTGGCCGTCGATGTCTCTGCGGCGGGCACCGCTGCCGAGGCTTCTGAGATCATCCGCGCCGAGGTCTACAAGATACTCGAGGAGCTGGCCGCCTACAAGTACGATCCCGAGGTTTATGCGCGGCGGGTACGGGATCGGGAAGGCTGGAGCGAGCTCTCCGATGACGCCGACGACTAAAAAGGCCGCCGCCAAAATCAACGCCGCAATCTCGGGCGCAGTCAAACGCTTCGCACCGCCCGAGAGCCTGACCGTGGACGAGTGGGCAGACAAGCACCGCCGCCTCTCTCCCGAAAGCTCGGCCGAGGCGGGCCCGTGGCGCACCAAGCGCACCCCATACCTCGAGGAGCCGATGAAAGCCTTTACAGATCCGAAGGTGCACAAAATCGTCATGGTGGCGGCGTCTCAGGTCGGCAAGTCTGAGCTCGAGCTCAACATCATCGGCTACATTATCGACCAAGACCCCGGCAGCATCCTGTATGTGCACCCGACAATCGACGACGCCCGCAAGTTCTCGCGGCTGCGCGTCGCCCCGATGATCCGGGACAGCAAGCCGCTGAAGGCGAAGGTGCACGATGTCAAAGCCAAAGACAGCGGCAACACAATCCTCCAGAAGTCATTTCCCGGCGGGATGCTGACCCTGACGGGCTCCAACAGCGCCTCGGCGCTGGCATCCACCCCCGCCCGCTATATTATCGGCGATGAGCGCGACCGATGGGCAAGCAGCGCCGGCACCGAGGGCGACCCGTGGGGGCTGGCTGAAGCTCGGCAGGCCACATTCTACAACGCCAAGGCGGTCGAGGTCTCCACCCCCACCATCAAGGGAGCCAGCAACATCGAGACCAGCTTCTACCAAGGCACGCAGGAGCGATGGTGTCACTGCTGCCCCGAGTGTGGGGAGTACAGCGAGATCGTTTTCGACGCCGTCCGCTTCGATCCAGAGGCCAGAAAGATCCGCGGCAAAAAGTCGTGGAGCCTGAAGGGCGGCGTCTCGTGGGTCTGCCCCGCCTGCGGCTGCCTGATCCCTGAGGAGGTCGTGCGAAAGCAGCCGGCGAAGTGGATCCCCGACAACCCCGACGCCTACAAAAAGGGCGTGCGATCCTTCTGGCTCAACGCCTTCGCATCCCCGTGGACTCCGTGGGAGAAAATCGTCCTGAAGTTCCTCGACGCAAAGGACGACCCGCAGCGCCTCAAGGTGGTCTACAACACCCTGCTCGGCCAACTGTGGGAGGATCGCGGAGACATCGCGGACGAGGACACCATGCTCGCCCGCCGCGAGGACTACGGCACCCGCCCGGACGGCACCCCTGTGGAGCTACCTGACGGCGTGCTGGTGCTCACCTGCGGCGTCGATACGCAGGACAACCGCCTCGAGTACGAGGTGGTCGGCCACGGGAAATACGGAGAAACATGGGGGATCGTCAAGGGCGTCATCATGGGACGGCCAGACACGCCCGAGGTCTGGCTCCGTCTGGACGATGTCGTCGACCATGTCTACAAGTTCGCAAACGGCCGCGGCCTGAAGATCTCCATCACCTGCGTCGACTCCGGCGGCCACTTCACGCAAGAGGTCTATGAAGCGTGCAGGGCCCGGCAAGGTAAGCGCGTCTTTGCAATCAAAGGCAAGGGCGGCGACGGGATCCCCTATGTCTCGCCGCCGTCAAAGGTGCCCATACGGGAAAACAAGAAGATCACCTGCTGGCTCTACACCATCGGCGTCGACGCGGGCAAGGCGGCCATCATGGCAAATCTGAAAGTGCAGGAGCCGGGGCCGAAGTTCTGCCATTTCAACCGGCACCCCGACGCCGGCTACGACCTCAACTACTTCAACGGCCTGCTCTCGGAAAAGATGGAGCTCACCCGAACAAAGCGCGGAGACCAGTGGGCGTGGGTGAAGCTGCCCGGGCACCAGAGAAACGAGCCACTCGACTGCCGAGACTATGCCATCGCAGGGCTCAAGATCATCAACCCCGACATGGACGCCGTTGAGCGCAGACTGAAAGGGCTGGAGGAGCAACCGAAGCCCACGGCTCAGCGCAGGCCGCGCACCAAGCGCAGCAAGGCCAGCGGCTACGGAGACGACTGGTAAGGAGGACACACATGAAAAGCAAGGCCACAATCATCGAGCAGATCACCGTAAAGCGTGACCGGCTCGCTCTATACCTGAAGCGAGAGGCCGAGATGCTGGACGGAGGCGTCCAGAGCTACGGCATCGGCTCGCGCAATCTCGCCCGGTACAACACAGACCTCAGCGCCATCCGGGCAGCCATCAAGGAGCTCGAGAAAGAGATCGCAGACCTCGAGGGAGAGCTCAGCGGACAGCGGCCGCGCAAAGCCGTGGGCGTCGTCCCCCGTGACTGGTGAAAGGAGCCCCGCCCGGAGCTTTTTTCATAGACTGCCGCCCGGGAGTTTTCGCTCCTTTTCTCCCGGCGGCGGCCATTTTACAGGAAGGAGGTGAGCACCATCAGCAAGAAAAAGAACAGAAGCCGACCGCAGAGCAGACCGCAGGGGCCTCGCCCCACGAACAAGGGCTACGGCGACGCCGGAGCAAGTTACCAAAAGAAGGCGACCAAAGGCTTCAGAGCCATGAGCGGGAGCCCGAAGGAGGACATCGACGCGCACAACCGAACACTCCGGCAGCGCGCCCGGATGCTTTACATGGCGGCGCCCGTCGCCACTTCTGCCATCCGCACAAATCGCACAAATGTCATCGGCATCGGGCTCCAGCTCAAGAGCAGGATCGACCGCGAGGCGCTGGGGATGACGCAGGAGGCGGCCGACGCATGGCAGGCACAGGCCGAGCGCGAGTTTGCGCTGTGGGCCGGAAACAAGAGGGCGTGCGACGCCACCGGCGTCAACAACTTCGCAGCCATGCAACAGCTCGCCCTCTCCTCGTGGCTGGTGAGCGGTGATGTGTTTGCGGTCATCAAGCAGTACGAGCCGACGACCCTCATGCCCTACTCCCTGCGCATCCACCTGATCGAGGCCGACCGCGTGGCGACGCCGACGGGATCTGGTACAATCACCCCGATGCTGCTGACCACCGGCAAGGCGGCCAATGGCAACACGATCTACGACGGAGTCGAGGTAGACAGCAACGGGCAGATCGCGGCCTACCATATCCGCAGCACCTACCCCTTCGAGATCGGCACAGCGTCGACTCAGTGGGCCCGCGTGCAGGCGTATGGAGAGCGGACTGGCCTGCCCAACATCCTGCACATTATGGAAAGCGAGCGCCCGGATCAGTACCGCGGCGTCAGCTACCTCGCGCAGGTCATCGAGCCGCTGCTTCAGCTCCGGCGTTATACCGAGAGCGAGCTGACCGCTGCCGTGGTGGAGAGCTTTTTCACGGCCTTCATCAAGACCAACGCAGACACCGGCGACAACCCATTCAACGAAGTGGGGAGCTCCCTGCCGGAAGTGAGCCGGGATCCCAACGAGTACGAAATGGGCCCCGGGCAGATCAACATCATGGAGCCGGGCGAGGATGTGACCTTCGCAGACCCGAAACGGCCGGCCAGCGGCTTCAACACCTTCCTGCGTGCCATCTGCGAGCAGGTGGGCGCAGCGCTGGAGATCCCTGCCGACCTGCTCCTGAAGGCGTTTAACAGCAGCTACTCGGCGAGCCGTGCCGCTCTGATGGAGGCGTGGAAAGCATTTAAGATGCGCCGAGAGTGGTTTGTGGCCGACTTCTGCGCCCCTATTTACGAGATCTGGCTCTCCGAGGCCGTTGCCCGCGGACGCATCAGCGCCCCGGGCTTTTTTAGCGACCCGGCTGTCCGGGCTGCGTACCTCGGAGCCGAATGGATCGGCCCGTCTCAGGGGCAGCTCGACCCGACCAAGGAGATCACGGCCGAGATCCTCGCCATCGGCGAAGCAATCACGACCCGCGAGCAGGCCACCATCAGGCTCAACGGCGGCCAGTGGGACGCCAATGTCGACCAGATCGCCAGAGAAAACGAGAAGCTCAGGGCCGCGCAAGGCCAGACCGGCGACCAAGCACAACCCGCCAGCGGCCTCTCTGCCGCTGTACGCGAGGCGGTCATCGCTGAGGTCGTCAAAAGCATCAAGGAAGGAGACAAGGACAAGCATGAGAACACCTAAACCCGCCCGGCTCTGCGCCGGGCCACAGCCTGCCGCCAAGCAGCCGGTCAAGTTCTGGAATATCGCCAGCACTGGAGACGACACCGGCGAGATCCTGCTGTATGGCGATGTAATGAGCCGCCAGCCCGTCGACTGGTGGACGGGAGAGCCGGAGCCCGGCCTCTACATCACCCCCGAGGGCTTCCTCGAGGATCTGGCCGCTGTCAAAGACAAGGGCAACATCACCATCAAGATCAATAGCTGCGGCGGCGACCTCTACACCGGCATCGCTATCCACAACGCTATCAAGGGCCTGAGCGGCCATAAGGTCGTCGTCGTGGAGGGCATCGCAGCCAGCGCCGCAAGCGTCATCATGTGCGCGGGCGACGAGGTACAGGTCTACCCCGGCAGCATGGTGATGATCCACGGAGTCGCCGGTCTGCTGTGGGACTACTACACCCTCGCAGATCTGAAGAAGCTCCAAAAGGACTTTGACGCGAGCGAGCGGGCCATCGCCGAGATCTACCACGCAAAGACAGGTCTCGAGGTCGATCAGCTCCGCGGCATGATGACCCGGGAGACATGGATGGTCGGTCAGGAGGCCGTCGACAACGGCTTCGCCGACACCGTCCTCGACGGGCAGAGCCCCGAAGTGGAGGTAAGCGCCGACAAGCAGGTGCTCCTCGTCGCAGGCATCCAGCACAGCATCAAGGGCCTGCACAATATCCCCGACACGATCCGCGTGTCCAATAGCATCCACGCCGCTCCTGCGGCTGGAAATAAAAAGCCGACCGTCACAGGCGGCGAAAACAGAAAGGAAGATGTACCCATGACTCTCGAGGAAATGAGAGCACAGCACCCCGACCTCGTGGCTCAGATCGAGCAGCAGGCCGCCGCTAATGCCGTGACGCAGGAGCGGGCCCGCATCGAGGCCATCGACAGCATCGCCGCCAGTGTGGGCGACGCTCAGCTCGTCAGGGACGCCAAGTATGGCGAGGAAACCTGCACCGCTGAGCAACTCGCGCTCAAGGCTATGCAGAAGCAGGCCGCCCTCGGCGCCAAGCACCTGAAGGACGCGGCCGCGGACAACAACGACTCCGGCGCTGAGGATGTCGGCGCTGCCCCTAACGGCGGCGAGGAAGGCAGCGAGAACGACGACAAGGCCAAGGTGGACGCCGTCGTCGGCATCTACAACTCCACCAAGAACGGAGGGAAGAAGTAATGAGCAAGAGACTCGACGAAAACATCGGCGCCGTCGGCTATGACGGCCTGATCGTGTCCAACGACCCCGTCGCCGATGTGGTGACAGTGGAATTTCCCGACACCCCCGCCGGCATCGTAAAGCGCGGCACCGTCATCTCCGGCACTCCCGGCGGCAAAGACTTCGCCGCTCTGGCTGCTGCTGTGGCCGATGGCAAGGCCCTGTATGTGCTGGCCGACGATGTGGACACCGCTGTCAGCACCACCGGCACCGCCTACCGCACCGGCCACTTTGCCCACAACAAGCTGACCGTGGCCGAAGGCTACACCCTGACCGCCGCAGACGAGGAGGCCCTGCGCAAGAGCGGGATCCTGTTGTCTGACGCGCTGGACTATTAAGAGCAAAGGAGGATAACAAAATGCCTTTTAACTTTTACGACACCCACACGCTGCTCATGGCCGTCCAGCAGCTCACCCCTGCGGCGACCTTCCTGCGTGACCGCTACTTCCCCACCAACGACGCGAGCGACATCTTCGCTTCTGAGGATGTGCTCGTTGAGTACCGTGACGGCACCCGCAAGCTGGCGCCCTTCGTGGCTCCTCGCAAGGGCGGCGTCACCATCCTGCGCAAGGGCTACAACATGGAGCGCTACACCCCGCCCTTCGTGGCTCCTCGCCGCATCCTGACCCTCGACGAGCTGCGCAAGCGCGGCTTCGGTGAGGCTCTGTACTCTCAGCTCACTCCCGAGCAGCGCCAGCAGGTGCTCATCCTGCGTGACGCCGACGAGCTGGGCGACCTTATCACCAACCGCGAGGAGGCTATGGCCGCCGAGACCATGCTGACCAACGGCTGCGTAATGAAGCACATCGCAGACGACGCCGAAAAGGGCGACGAGATGGAGATCCGCTTCTACTCCGAGGACGCCAACCCTGCCACCTACACCCCGACCGTGAAGTGGGACGCTGCCGACGCCAAGATCCGCGCCGACCTCGGCGTGATGGCTCGTATGCTGACCCGCCGTGGCCTACGCGCTGCCGATCTGGTGTGCTCCCCTGATGTGGCTGACGCCATCGTGGAAAACGCCGAGATCAAGGAGATGCTCAACAACCGCCGCTACGAGCTGGGCAGCGTCGCCCCCGAGGAGCTGGCGCCGGGCGCTTCCATTATGGCACGGTTGAACATCAACGGCCGGATCATCAATGTGATCTCCTACGACGAGACCTACACCGACGACGCCGGAAACGACAAGCTCTACATCCCGTCCGGCAAGTGCGTCCTCACCGCTCCCGCCGCAGGCCGTACCGCATACGGCGCCGTGTCTCAGGTGGAGCAGTCTGATGGTGAGTTCCACACCTACGCCGGCCGCCGCGTCCCGAAGTATGTGAGCAGCGCCGAGGGCAACACCCGCACCCTGACCCTGTCCAGCCGCCCGCTGCTGATCCCCAACAACAAAAACCCGTGGATCTCTGCCGATGTCCTGACCGGCGAATAAGCGGGAGAGAAAGGAGCGAAAAACATGATCCAGATCATTCAGGGCACCTTCGGCTACTACAACGGCCGCAAGGTCGTCCCTATCACCAACGCCGACGGCCCTCAGAAGTTCGACCCTGAGCTGGAGGCCCGTCTGGTAAAGCAGAAGATCGCCAAGTATGTCGACCTGCCCGAACATCCTGAAAGCCCCGACCCGGCCGGCGCTGGCGCGCCACAGGATCCCGACCCCGGCACCGAGGAAACCGAAGCCTCTGCCGGCTCCGGGGAGGCTGAGTACGACGAGGACATGAAACTTGACGAGCTGAAGGAGGTGGCCGCAAGCTACGGCGTGGACGCCTCTGCTCTGCGCAAGAAGGCCGATGTCATCGCCGCCATCGAGCAGGCCAAGACTGGGAACGGCCAGAGCGACGACGACGAGGAGCCCCCTCAGATCGACGCCGCGGATCCTGTGTAATGGGATCCAGTTTCAAGGAAATGGTCGAGCGCGACCGCCGGCTTGTTTTTCTCGATCTCGACGAGTTCGGAGAGGAGCACCGCGTCGAAGGCAAGACCATCACCGTCGTGCTGGATGACAATGCCCTGAAGCAGCGCCAAGGGGGGCAAGAGCTGGGCGTGGCAGAGTCCTCGCTGATGCTTTACGCAGCAGTCGAGGATCTGCCTGCTCGGCGCCCGGCTGGTGAGGGGCTCAATGTGGACGGCCGCGAGTATATCGTCAACGACTGGAGCGAGGATATGGGCATCGCCACCATCGCCCTCGGTCAGACGATCACCATGTAGGAGGTGCAGCCGTGTCCATAGTCAACAGCATCGAGATCGTCAGGGAGTGGCTGACCGCTGAGGTCTGCCCTCTGGTAAAGCTGAAGCTCCCCGACGACAACGCGACAGACGCCTCCTATCCTTATAAGCTGGTAAATCCTGCTGCATTTTCGCTTTTTGTCCCGTCGAAAGATAGGACGCCCCCGAAGGTGGCGGCGCCGATCCCATCGGTCTGCGTGCAGCTCGTGCAGGGGGAGGACGACATGATCGCAAGCTCCCGGGGTATCAAGATCCGGCTCTGCTTTTCGGCATGGGATCCCGGTTATCACGGGCGCGACATCTTCATACCAAAAGGCGACGGCAGCGGCACCTATGTCCAGCAGTACAACGAGGCGGCAGCAGCCTTTTTCGAGAAAAACGGCGAGGGCTGGCGCGACACATGGAGTTTCGTGGACACGGCCCTGCGCCTGATTGAAAACGCTGAGTACATCGGCGAGCTTCGCGTCATCAAGGAGGACGGCATCACCTTCGGCCCCGTGGCTGAACAGGACGCCGTACCCGACTACTACCCCTACTGGTTTGCGTGGGTCGAGTTCTCCGTCGAGGAGACGCTGACCCGACACCCTACCAGCTACCAACACCTGCTTTAAGAGCGGCCCACCGGTCGCTCTAATTTTATGCAAAGGAGGAAAAGCAGATGGCAAACGAATACCTCTACGGCGCCTACGGCCACATCGGCGAGACAGTGGCGCAGAACGCCGTACAGGCGGGCACCACGCCGGTCTATATCGGCACGGCACCCGTCAACCTTGTGCGCGGCTTCGCAGGCGCCGGCGTAATTAACGAGCCTGTCAAGATCAGCAACATGATCGACGCACAGAAGAAGCTCGGCTACGCCGGAGACTGGGGCACCTTCACGCTCTGCGAGGTCATGGACGCGCACTTCAACAACCCCATCGGGAACATCGGCCCCATCTATGTCATCAATGTCCTCGATCCCTCCGAGGGCAAGCACCGCATGGAGGCCCCCACTGAGAAGCAGATCAACTTCGTGGGCGGCCGGGCTGAGTTCTCCAGCTCCACCGTCATCCTCGACACCCTGACCATCGCCAAGACGGGCGACGGGGCCGGCACATACACCGAGGGCGTCGACTATGCGCTGGACTACAACTTCACCAAGGGCACGGTCGTCATCACGAGCCTGAAGGAGGACGAGCAGCTCACCGGCACCATGACCGTCAGCTTCAACGAGGTGGACGACAGCACGGTCGTCGCCGAGGACATCATCGGAGGCGTCACGGCATCCGGCGAGTACAGCGGCATCAGCTCCATCGCCCTGCTCTATCCCGAGCAGTTTGCGGTCTGTAACCTGATCGCAGCACCCGGCTGGAGTGACAGCCCCGCGGTCTACAGCGCTATGCTCTCGGCCTGTCAGAAGATCAACGGCCACTGGGACGCCTTCGTCATCGCAGACCTTCCTCTGGTGGATCGTGACAGCAAGCAGGCCGTGGACACCATTGAAAAGGCCAAAGCGTGGAAGCGCGAAAACGCATACACCGGCGAGCGCTCGAAGGTCTACTGGCCGCAGGCCATGAACAACCTCGGCAAGATCTTCCATCTGAGCACGCTGGCGGTCGTCGAGCTCATGCGGGCAGACTTCAGCCACAACAGCGTCCCGATGGAGACCTGCGGCAATAAGTCGGTGCCCGTCATCCGGCAGTATTTTGGAGCCAACGCCAACAACCGCGGCTTCGACCAGCAGGCCGGCAAGGAGCTGACTCAGAACGGCATCAGCACCGTCGTCGCATGGGGCGGCGAGTGGGTACTGTGGGGCGACCATACGGCCGCCTACACCTACGGCGCAGATGTCGACCCTCGGGCGATTTTCGACACTTCCATGCGGATGCTCATGCACATCACCAACAGCTTCCAGCGCGAGTGGAGCCCCGAGATCGACAGCCCCATGACCAGAGCGCTGAAGGATCGCATCATCAACCGCGAGCAGGAGAAGCTCGACGGCTATGTCAGCATGGGCGCCCTGCTGGGCGAGCCTGTGATCCTGTTCCTCGAGAGCGAGAACAGCACCACGGACATTATGAACGGCGACTTCCGCTGGGACATCGCGGTCACTCCGACCCCGCCCCTGAAGTCTGCGAGCGTCTATGTCGCATACACCGACGCCGGCTTCTCCGTCTACTACGAAGGAGGTGACGAGTAATGTCTCTGTGGCTTGACCTCAAGGGCCCCATCCTCGCCGACACCGTCTACATCGACGGCAAACTCGTCGCCAAGGATGTGACCATCACCCTGCCCGCCGTCACCCCTGTGACCGCCGACTTCAAGGCGATGGGCACCTATACCGCACCCATGACCGGCCAGATCGAGGCGATGGAAGCAGCCATCACCAAGATCGGCATCGACCTCGGCCTGCGCGATCTCGTCAAGTTCGAGAGCAAGACCATCGAGGTCAGATGGGCGCAGGATGTCAAAAGCTCCGACGGCTCCACCAAGACCGAAGGCTGCAAGGCGTTCCTCCGCTCTGTGCCCAAGACGATCCCCGGCCTGTCTGTGGATCCCGGCAACCCGAGCGAGAACGAGATCACGCTGGCCGTGAGCCGCTACCAGCTTTTCGTCGCCGGGACTGAATACTGGCTGATCGACCAGCTCAACACGATCCTGCGCGTCGGTGGCAAGGACTACGCGCAGACCATTCGCAGCGTCCTGTAATCTGCGGGCGCCGCCCATCTCGGGCGGCGCTCTTTTTATTGAGAGGAGACAAAACTCATGGAAAAACTGACACTCAGCAACCCCATCACCATCAACGGCAAGAAGGTCAAGACCCTGACCTACGACACCAGCGCGATCACCGTGGGAATGTTCGCGGAGGCCGAGGCCCGCAAGCTGCGCGCCACTACGAGCAAATCGGGCGGCAGCGCCGGCGCCTGCGAGCTGGACTACTCCCTGCACGCATACCTCGCCATGATGGCGATCATCGCCGTCAACACCGACATCGACATCACTGACCTTGAGCGCATCAGCGGCGCCGATGTGATGACGCTCGTGAGGATCGGGCGAAATTTTACCACAGCGAGGTCGGCGGAACAATCCGAGGGAAGCGACTCGGAGAGCTCGTCCGAGACTACTCCCGAGCCTTCCACATCTCAGCCGGAGAGCTCCGACGAGAACGCCTGACGGACTTCCTGACCGAATACTGGGAGGCGGCAGAGGAGGCCAAAAAACAGCGGGCCAAGATCCCGAGCATCCCCAGGTATAATTTCAGGCCGCGAAGGAGGTGACACCAATGGCCGGGAAAAACAAAATCCTGCAAGCAGTCGTGAGCTTCGCCGGCACCATCGACCCGTCGCTGGGCAAGGCGATGGAGGATGTGACCGGGCACCTCGACAAAATCAACTGGAAAGCCGTCGCCGTTGGTGCCGCTGCCGGCGGCATCGCTGTGGCAACCGGCAAGGCTGTCATCGAGGCCGGAAAGTATCTGGCCGATCTCGGCGACGAGTACAACAAGGCAGTCAACCAGATCTCCGCATCTACGGGAGCAACTGGTGACGAGCTCGACGCCCTCGGTGAGAGCATCAAGAACATCTACGCGCAAAACCTCGGCGAGGACTTCGCCGATGTGGCCGACGGACTGGCCGCAACGCAAAAGGCCAGCGACCTGACTGGCGAAGCACTGGAGCAGGCCACCGCTGCGGGCTTCGTGCTGCGCGACACCTTCGACTACGACATAAGCGAAAGCGCCCGGGCTGCCGCCTCTCTGATGAAAAACTTTAACATCAGCGCCGAGGAAGCCTACGGCCTGATCGCAACCGGCGCACAAAACGGAGCCGACAAAAACGGCGACCTGCTCGACACACTCAACGAATACAGCGGCCAGTTTGCGGCCCTCGGCCTGAGCGCTGACCAGTTCATGGGCAGCCTGATCGAAGGCGCAGACGCCGGCCTGTTCTCCATCGACAAGGTCGGCGACGCGGTCAAAGAGTTCAACATCAGAGCGAAGGACGGCAGCGACAGCAGCCGCGAAGCCTTTGAAAGCCTCGGGCTCGATGCCGACTCCATGTTCAAAGCGTTCGCCGCCGGCGGGGACACCGCACAGGCGGCGTTTTTTGACACAGTCGAAGCACTCAACAACATGGACGACCCGCTGGAGCGAAATGCGACGGCCGTGGCCCTGTTCGGCACACAGTTCGAGGATCTGGAGGCTGGCCTGCTCCCTGTTCTGGCAAATGTAGAGACCGCGGCCTACGACGGCGCGGCGGCCCTTCAGCAGATCAACGATGTCAAATACAACGACCTCGGCTCTGCTTTTGAGGCGATCAAGCGGTCGGCAGAGGTGACTCTGCTCCCTATGGCCTCAATGATTGCCAACACCCTGACGGCGCTGGCGCCGATCCTGATGGAGACCTTCGAGGTAATCGCCCCGATCATCACCGACACGCTCAACACCTGTATGCCGTTTGTGCAAGAGTTCCTCCTCGGGATGGGCGACGCGCTGAAGATGGTCATGCCTATGGTCACGGAGCTGGCCGCCGGGATCCTCCCGCTGCTCAGCCAGCTCGTGAGCTCGTTCCTGCCACCGCTTCTCGAGCTCGCGCAGCAGCTACTCCCTCCGCTTATGCAGATCGTTCAGGCAATCCTCCCGCCGATCTCGAGCATACTGGCGACAATTTTGCCGATGCTGACGCAGATCATCTCGACCGTTTTGCCCGTGCTCGCAAACCTGATCGCCTCGCTGCTGCCGGTCATCACGCCGCTGCTGGAGGTAGCCCTTCAGATCGTCAACAGCGTCATCATGCCGCTGCTCCCGCCTCTGATGCAGATCGTCGAGGCGCTGCTGCCGCCACTGATGTCGCTGCTTAACGCGATCATTCCCGTCCTGAGCCCCCTGCTGAGCCTGCTCCAGCCAGTCGCCTCCGTGCTGGGCACCATCGCAAATGTCATCGCCAAGATCGTCAGCTTCGGCGCCGGCGTATTTGACAAGATCGCCGGACTGTTCGGCGGCGGCGGTGGAGGCGGCGGGGGCGTGTCCGGCTTCGCCACCGGCGGCTTCACAAGCGGCCCGTCCATCGCAGGCGAGGATCCGCGATACCCGACCGAGGCCGTCATCAGCTTCAACCCCGCATATCGCAGCGCCAATCTCTCCTACTGGGCAGAGGCCGGCCGGATGCTCGGCGCTATGGACGAGGCTGAGTACGAGCCAATCAGTGCAGGATCCGGCACCTCCGTGGTCTACGACCTGAGCGGCCTGTCCTTCTCCCCTCAGATCAAAGTCGAGGGGGACACCGATGAGGACGCCCTGATCCGAAAACTGCGAGATCTGGAGCCGGAGTTCATCGACTTCATACTGGAAGCACTCAGCAGAAGGGAGGGCGGCGCCTATGTCACAGCGGACAGTCGGCTTTATTGATTATACAGCGCAAGGCGGCGACACTTTCGACAGCATCGCGCTGGCCGCCTATAACGAGGAGCGGATGGCGAGCACCATCATCGCCGCAAACCCCGACCTCTGCGATGTGCTTATCTTTGAGGGCGGCGAGGCCGTGCGGATCCCTATCGTCGAACAGATAGAGACCCCGGACACGCTGCCGCCGTGGAGGAGGTGACGCCATGAAAATCCTGTACGAGGGCGTCGACATATACCCCGACATCAGCGTCCACCGCTGCTATCACGATATGTACGCCGAGAAGCAGAGCGACGAGCTGCTCCTGAAGCTCAACGACGCCCGGGAGCTGTGGGACAGATGGGCACCCAAAAAGGGCGACCACATCGCCGTCGAGGACGGAGCCGCAAAAACCGGGGAAATGTTCGTCGAAAGCGTGGTGCCGGAGTCCGGCATCATCACCCTGCGGGCCTACTCTGCCCCGCAATCGGTCAAGGACAAAAGGAGCAAGTCGTGGGAGCGGGTCAAATTCCTCCAGCTTTTGCAGGAGATTGCAGGACGCCACGGCCTGACCCTCGAGACCTACGGCATCACAGACCACACATACGACTATGTGGAGCAGAACAACCTCCCCGACTTCGCATTTTTGCAAGCGCGCTGCACCCTCGAGGGTGCGGCGTTTCTGGTGTACGACGGCAAGCTGGTGGTCTACGACGAGGCATACATGGAAGGCCAAGCGCCTGCCGACACCATCACCATCACGCCCGCCAGCGACTTCGAGTACAGAGACGAGGGCGCCAACGCCTACGGCTCAGCCGAAGCTGTAAACGGCGGCCTGATCGGCACCTTCGCAGCCCCTTCGGGCGGCGACAAGGTGCTGCGCAAGATCCTACCGCTCCGAATGACTGACCAGAGCGAGGCCGACCGCTTCGCAAAAGGACTCCTCCGGGACGCCAACAAAGGCGCGACGGTCGGCACGCTCTGGACGGGCTCGCTGCTGCGCAACTACGCAGCGGGCTCCGTGGTCACTCTGGAGACTCAGTCAGTGCAGTCGTGGGACGGCCCGGCCTTTATCAGCCGGATCCGGCACGACTATGTAAAGACGAGGAGCAAGCTCTACCTCCGCAAACCACTGGAGGGATATTAAACCATGCCAAACAGCAACACACAAATGATCCAAAAGGGCAAGATCTCCAGCGTGGAGGGAACACCTGACCGCAACGGCGACAAAACGACCGCCCGCGTGCTCCCGAGCACGGCCGACAGTATGGTCACGCGACCGCTGACGATCCCGTGGTATCTCCGGGGCGAGATGGGCGGTCTGACCGTCGGCACTGAAGTGGCCTACGCTATGTTCGAGGACGGCACCGGCATCATCATCTCCCGCATGGACGGAGAGTGGAGCGGCACCGTCCCGGGCGATGTGACCATCAAAAAAGGCGCCTTTACCGTACAGGACAAGGGCGTCAGCGTGCCCTCTGCCGATGTGGTGGCCGGCGGCGATGTCAAGGCCGGGGCCATAAGCCTCAACAGCCACACCCACGCCGGCGTCCACGGGGAGACCAGCGGCCCGCATTAAGGAGGTGACACCGATGTCCGTGATGGCATCATGGAACGGAAAAACATGGGGCGTGTCCAGCAAACGGATCGCCGCCCTGAACGGCGTCTCGGCCAGCGTCGAGCTCGACACGGAGAACAGCGACGACAAGGCCGGATCTCCTGCCACGAAAACCAAGGCCCTGAAGCTGCAATCGTTCAATTTTGACTTTGACCTTGCGACCGCCGTGGGCTGCGATGTCCGCGGCGAGTTCGACTCGTGGGTCTCTATGATCGCGCAGTACGCTCCCTTCTATCTGGCCGGCAGCCGCTTCGGCCCGGCAAACCTTCAGCTCACCGCCGTGAGCCTCGGGGACACAACGCTCGACAACCTCGGCAGGATCCTGAAGGGCAAGATCTCCATCACCCTGACGGAATACTCCGAGGAAGCCAGCGGGAAAAAGGCCAGCGCAGGCGGCAGCAAATCATCGCCGGCCGGCGCATCCGGCACAGGGCCACGGCTCACAGCCGTCACCGTCGGAGCATCCAGCGCCGACAAGGCTGCCAAGAAGCCAAACAACACGCAACTGACCAAGTAAAGCGAGGTGATCCCATGAAAGCAAGCGGAAACGGAACACCGCAAACCTGCGTGCAAAACCTCCTCAAGACCATCCGCGGGGAGGTGCCCTACGAGCGCATCAAGGGGATCGACCGCACGCTGATCGACAAGCCGAGCCAGACGGCAGGCTCAGACCTGACCGCCGATGTGGAGTTCGTCGTGGAAACATACGAGCCCCGCGTCTCTTTGAGCTCGGCCGAGCTGGCCGCTCTGGCTGCCGATACCGGCAACTTTGAGCTCCGGGCCAGCATTGACAACATCACATGAAGGAGGTGATCGACATGAGCGACCCGACCAACAACTACGGCGAGGACATCAGCCTCGTCACCACAGACGCCTCCAGTCTTTACAACATTATCATCACCGAGCTGGAGAAAGCGGCATCGGAGCCACTCTACCCCGGAGACGAGCGCCGCATCTTCGGCGAGGGTCTGGTGGCTGTGTTTGTGGCCCTCTACAACAGCATCAACGACGCGGGCCGGCAGACGCTCCTCCGCTATGCGAGAGGGCAAGTGCTGGACGCAATCGGCGAGCGGCTGGATGTCCGGCGGCTCGAGGGCGACAAGGCAACCACGATCATGCGCTTCTCTGTAAGCACACCACTCGAGAGCAACATCATCATCCCGAAATGGACGAAGGCGACGCCGGACAGCGAAAATTATTTTGCGACCGACGAGATCGCCGTCCTTCAGGCCGGCACCTACTCTGTCGAGATCCCGGCCTCGGCTGTGGACAACGGCGCGAAGTACAACGGCTACACAGCCGGTACCATCACCACGCTGGTCGACCTGATCCCGTACATTGAGAGCGTCACAAACCTGACGGAGACCGCCGGCGGCGACGATGGTGAGCCCTACACAAAGGACGGGGACGACCGGCTGCGTGAGCGCATCCGTCTGGCACCCGCCAAGAGGTCGACGGCCGGCCCTGAGCTGGCGTACATCTACTGGACGATGACAGCAGACAGCTCCATCGTGGACGCCAAAGCCGTCAGCGAGACCGAGACCATCGACCGCACGCTGACAGCCTACGCGGGCCGTGCCTTCCTCGGCGGCTCCCGCCTAAAGCCCGAGACTTTGCTCGTCAGAGCAAGCGGCAGCGCGGATCCAGCGCTTGAAGGCAGTGACTACACCGTCACATACGCGGATGACCTGCTGACCATCGAGCTCTCCGGGGCCCTGTCAGGCGCGGAAAGCATCGACATCACCATCACCCGCACCCTCGAGGGCTGCGTCAAAATCGTCCCTCTGCTGGAGGGCGGCGCAATCCCTGACGAGGCCATGCTGGAGAAAGTGCTGGAGGTCGTCAACGCAAAGGACATCAGACCGCTCACGGATCTGGTGAGCGCCGTGGCGCCTGAGACTGTGCCATACGACATCGAGCTCGTCTACTACACGACGCCGGAGACCGAGGCCGAAGTGGTGGCGAATGTGGAAGGAAGCGACGGAGCCATCGCCCGCTACAACGAGTGGCAGGTGGAGGCTCTTGGCCGGGATGTAAACCCCGACCAGCTCCGCAGGCTGATCCTGTGCCCGTCGTGGGGCGAAAACCTCACCGGCGCGATCCGCGTGGATGTAGCGAAGCCGGCGCACACGCCGGTCAGCGACACGCAGGTCGCAAAGTTCAGCGGCCACCTGACCGTCAGCCACAAGAGCGTCACGGGGGTGGTGTAAATGCGACTCAACGAGATCGAGATGGTCAAGCTCCTGCCCGCATGGATGCAGCAGGACGCCAGCGACCAAGGACTCGCGGCGGCTTGCGACATCATCAGCCGCGACGCCTACGCACGCCTCAAACTGCTCAGCAGGTGGGACAAGATCGACAAGCTCAGCGACGCAGAGCTCGACGAGATGGCGTGGGAGCTGCGCATCGAATGGTATGACAGCACCGCGCCCATCGAGACGAAGCGGGCGGTTATCCGCAACAGCGACCTCGTGTACGCCAAGCTCGGCACCCGCTTCGCCGTGGAGCAGATCATCACCGACTACTTCGGCAGCGGCGAGGTGCGCGAGTGGTACGAGTACGGAGGCCAGCCTCACCACTTCAAGATCCTGAGCGACAACCCGGAGATGGTCAACGCAAACTTTGACCTCTTTATGAAGCTACTCGGCACAGTCAAGCGGCGCAGCTCGTGGCTCGACGCCGTCCTGATCTGCCTGACCGGCGAGATGGAGCTTTTTGCCGGGATGGCAGCACGGGATCACACCCACGAGACGCACATCTTCGGCAGCGACGAGCTCCACCTGTACCACGCGGCGGTCGTCCACGACAACAACCACGAGACCGTCAGCATCGGCGCCAGCGCTGTGCTCGCCGCAGACTAAAGCGGAAAGGAGAAAAACATGGCCGCATTTATCAACAACGACATCACCGCCGCGGGCCTCGTCGTACTGGCGAAGGGCGTGGCGGGCCAGAACATCAAATACACCAAGATCGTCCTCGGCGACGGCTACCTCGAGGAGGGTCAGACGCCCCGCACCCTCACCGAGGTCATCAACCCCAAAGCGACCGTCGACATCACGAAGCTCGCAATCAACGGAGACGGCACCGTCACCGTGGGCGGCGTGTTCACCAATCAGGAAGTGAGCGACGGCTTCTACTACCGGGAGCTCGGGCTCTATGCAGAGGATCCCGACCCCGCCGTTGGCGAGGTGCTGTACTGCTACGGAAACTGCGGCGATCTCGCCGAGTGGATCCCGCCCATCGGCGGCTCCACCATCGTCGAGAAAACCATCGACATCGTCACGGCCATCGGGTCGGCGACCAATGTGACCGCATACATCCCGGCAGACGCCTACGCCACGAAGGAGGACTACGAAAACTACAAGGCCATCGCCCTCGGGGCGCAGGCCACGGCAAACGAGGCCCTTGCGCTCGCGCAGCAGGCCATAGAGATCGCCCGGCAGGCTGCGCAGGCCGTGGTCGACCTGAGCAACACCGTCGCGCAGAACACCAGCAAGATCACGACCCTGTGGGATGCTGTGTTCGGCGACATCGTGACCAACCCCTTCCAGATCACCTTCGTGGATCTGGAGGGCATCACTCTCACTACCGGCATCTGGAACGCTTCGCTCCAGCGCCTCGAGTGTTAAGCCGTGCGCGGGCATGGGTACACCCCGATCCCGCTGCCGGAGGCGTCCTGCGTCATCGCCCACCTGTTCGTCGAGCTTGCGCTTCCATGCTCCTGCTGCAAACAGGAGGACGGCCTGATCGTTATACAGGGGACAGCCTACGACGGGACGGGCGCAAAGATCACAATAAAAGGCGAGGAGGTGAGATTTTATGGCAAGCAACGGACACTCGCGGCCATACGAGCGGGCCAATGTAGGCCGCCCGCCCTTCGGCCGTGAGAAACTCCCCGAGATGCAGGTCATCACCGACGCCAAGGAGCTCGAAAAGCACACATACCTCAAAACGCGCAACCCCAACATCTTCCCGAAGAAGGAAAGGCTCGGGCTTGCGCAACGCATGATGAACGAGGCGAGCGATCTGGTGGCCGATCTCATGGAGGCCAACGACCTGCTCCTGAGTGACCGCGAGGAGCGGGAGCTCCGATACAGGGCGCAGCGCTCAGCTCTGCGCAACTGCCGGAAGCTGCTGCACCACATCGAGCTCGCCCACGAGATCCTCAGCGGCTTCAGTGATGACGCCTTCGCCTACTGGTCACGGATGGCGACGGGAGTGAAAAACCAGACAGCAAAGTGGTACAAGTCAGATAAAGAAAGGGCCGCCAAGATGGACGCGCAAGCGCGCCATCAATAGCAGCCCTGTGGGGTACGCCTTGTTTTTTCGTGCCGGGTCGGCCAACAACGCCCGCAATGTCAACTCCGATGGCACGCTGAACAGGAACAACGCCTACAACGGCAACAACGGCCTTCGCCCCGCTTCGATGGAAAGCCCGACTTATTAACCGCCGAGAGGCGGCGAACACTGTGCACCATCGTCCAAGGAAGGCGTATCCCTCCCGCAGCCTGCGCCGTCTGACCGGCGCGGTCAAGGGTAAACACAGGACTGCCGATGCCCCCGGCGGCGTACGCAAAGCGTGGCCGGAGCTATCCACGGCAGGGATATTTTTATGGAAAACAAAGTAAATAGCTTTACCTCGCTATACGCCGCCTATAAGAAAACCCGCTGCGGAAAGCGAGACAACCCGACAGCCATGCGCTACCGCATGGAGGCCATTGAGCGCACCGTCGACCTGTCCGAGCGCCTTCAGCGGCGCGAGTACACCTTCGGCCCGTACTACCCCTTCAAAGTCTACGAGCCCAAGGAGCGGCTCGTCCTTGCTATCGACTTCGAGGGCAAGGTCGTCCAGCACTCGCTCTGCGACAACATCCTCGAGCCGGTATTCTGCCGGCGTTTTATCAGGGACAACTATGCCGGGCAAAACGGCAAAGGCACCCACGACGGCCTCGACCGTCTGGCCGACGCTATGCGCCACTACTTCTTCAGCCGGAAAGCGGCAGACGAGGCAGCACGCAGAGCCGCCGGCCTCCCATATCGGCCGATGGAGGAGTGGGACTACGCCGACGGCTGGGTGCTCAAGGGCGATTTTTCAAAGTTCTTTTATACCCTGCTCCATTCCTACTGTTACGAGACCGCCCGCAAGGCGTTCAGCGTCGTCGACGACGCTGAGCTGCGCGACTTCGTCGAGTGGCTGCTGTGGATCATCATCGACAGCACGCCGGATCCGGGCATACCAATCGGCAACCAGTCGAGCCAACTGCTCGCCCTGCTCTATCTGGACGAGTTCGACCACTGGCTGCGCGACGATCTCGGCCTCGTGTATGGCAGGTACATGGACGACTTTTACATCATCGACAGCGACAAGCTGAAGCTCCGGCGCATCCTCAAGGAGATCGAGGCGTACATCGCACCCCTCGGCCTGCGGCTGAACAAAAAGACGCAGATCTTCCCGCTGAAGAACGGCATCGACTTCCTCGGCTTCCATACCTACATCACGAACACCGGCAAGGTGGTCAGAAAGGTGTGGGCAAAGAGCATCGACAACATGAAGCGCAAGATCCGCAAATACAGGCAGCTCGTCGACAGCGGCAAGATGACGCTCGAGAGCGTCGTCCAGTCGTACGCGAGCTGGTGCGGCCATATCTCGCACGGCAACACCTACCACCTGCGGAAGAATATGGACGCCTACTTCTTCGCCTATTTCCCGGAGCTGAAACAACAACCGAAAGGAGACGACCCTCATGCCTCAAAAACTGAGCAACCTCGCCAACAAGTCGAAGGTGAAGTTCGGCAGCCTGCACGGCAAGCCGATCATCTGGCTGGTGGCAGACAAAAACCACAGCGGCTTCCCCAACAACAGCGTCACCCTCGTGACCGCACAGATCATCAAGATGATGTGCTTCGACGCGAAGGAGAGCGCCAACGGCAACAGCGACCGCAAAAACTACGGCAATAACCGCTGGATCTACTCCAACATCAGGCAGTGGCTCAACAGCGCAGCCGCCGCAAACGCGTGGTACGCCGCGCAGCACAGCGCGGACGCTCCCCCGAGCGCTGCCAATGTCTGGAACAATGTAAACCAGTACCAGACCATCGCCGGCTTCCTCAACGCCTTCACGGCCAACGAGCGCAACGCGCTCCTGAGCACCAACCGCGTCGTCGGCCGGAGCTCCACCGACGGAGGCGGGACGGAGACCTGCACCGACAAGATCTTCCTCCTGACCTGCTCGGAGGTAAACCTGACCGGCGATGTGACCGCCGGCAGCAAGCTGGCGATCTTCAGCGACAACGCCAGCCGCATCGCAACCGTGACGCCTGAGTGCGTCGCCAACTCCAACTACTCCAGCAACCCCGCCGCAAATGCCGCGTGGTGGTGGTGGCTCGCGGACGCCTATGCCGGGTCGGCCTACAACGCCCGCTTTGTCAGCTCCGATGGCGCGCTGGGCTGGAACCGCGCCTACTGCGGCCACGTCGGCCTTCGCCCCGCTTGTAATCTGTCCTCTGATCTCCTGATCTCCGACACCACCGACGCCGACGGCTGCTACACCGTGATCTACAATCAGGCGCCCACCGCACCGGCCACCATCAATGTGCCGAGCGAAGTGATCGGCGGGGAAAACCTGAGCATCTCGTGGGGCCAGTCGACCGACCCCGACGGCAACCTGAGCGGCTATGTGCTGGAGCGCAAAGTCGACGGCGGCACATGGGGGCAGGTCTACAAGGGATCCTCCCGCAGTTTCTCCGACGCCATCACCTACGGATGGGCGAAGGTGCAGTACAGGGTCAAGGCATACGACAGCGCCGGCGCCGAGTCAGCATACACAACCGGCACCGAGCGCACCGTGACCAACAACCGGCCGCCCGTCATCAGCGGAAAGGACACCAACCTCGGCAGCTTCACGGCGACGCCCCCGAGCTACGAGTACACCGTCACCGACGCAGACGGGCATCAGGTCAAAGTCGTGGAGAAGCTGGACGGAGCGACCCTGAGAAGCTACACCGCAACCCTCGGCGCCACGAACACCCTCAGCATCCCGGCCGACACATGGCTGAAGATGCTGAACGGCTCCCACACCATCGCCATCACGGCCACGGACGCCAAGAACGAGAGCACCGTGCGCACGCTGACCTTCACCAAGGCAGTCAACGCCATCGAGTTCGTCCAGACCGTTGCGATGGCCGCCGACGAAATGCCGACCAAGGCGCTCGTCAACATTCAGGGCAGCTTCCCCGCCGGCAGCACGCTGACCGTGGAGATCTGCAATAACGGCAACGACGCGGCGCCCACATGGGAGGTCATCACCAACAAGGTGCTCACCGGCCAGAAGCACTTTTTCACCAACACCACGAAAACCGCCGACGAGTGGGGCGTGAAAATCAGGGTCAAGCTGCTGCGCGGATCCGCAACCGGGCCCTGCTTCATCCAGTCGGTCGGCGGCAACTTCGCATAAGCAGAAAGGAGGAGCAGCATGGTCTACTTCATGGAACACAGCATCAAGGCCATCCGCGAAAAGGAGGAGGCTGCCGCCGCTGGCGGCACCTCCCCCGAGGACAAGAAGCGCATCGACGACATCGAGAAGGATCTCGGGGAGCTGTCTGGTGCCATTGAGAGGGGGCTGACGAAATGAGCGAAAAGTACAGCGGCCTCGAGGCTGCGCTTCGCAGCGCTCGCCTGAGCACCATCGCCGCCATCACAGCCGGAGAGCGCACCGGCACGCAGGTCATCGCCTGCGAGGAGATCCTGCCGGCGTGGACAAAGGCCGGCCCCGACGGGGACGGCACCCACAAGGTCGGCGAGCCTTGCACTCACGCGGGCCAGAGCTGGCGCTGCTGCCAAGAGCACAGCACCAAGAACAACCCCGACATCGAGCCCGGAAAGAGCCCGGCCCACTGGGCTCCCTACCACACCACCGACCCGGCAAAGGCAAAGCCTTTTATTCAGCCGACGATGGCCGAGGACAGCTACCAGAAGGGCGAGGTCTGCCTCTGGACTGACGGAAAGGTCTACCGCTCCATCAGGGATGGGGCCAACGACCGCAGCCCGGCAGACTACCCGGCCGGGTGGAAGGTCGTCGATGTCGAGAACGGAGGCGCAGCATGATCCAGCTCGACATCGGACAGCTCGTGGCAATCATGGGGATCCCTTCGGCGATCACTGGCTTCTGCTTTTGGATGCTCCAGCGGCGCATGACCAAAAGAGACGAGGAGCTCGACCGCAGAGAGAAAGCCCGGGAGAAAAACGAGGTGCTCCTCGTGCGCAGCGTCGGGGCAGCCATCGCCCTCGGTGAGGCCGCAGCCACAGCGCTGAAGAACGGCCACGCCAACGGAGAGACGGAAGCGGCTCTCGAATATGCCCGGCAGGTCAAGCACGAACAAAAGGACTTCCTCACCGAGCAGGGCATCCGCTCCATGTATTAAGGGGGCGCCCATGAGAAAATACGAGCCCAAACGGCTGAGACGAACGCGGCGGCCGTGGGAGTTCAAGAAGAAGCTCGCGGCGTGGGCCGTGGTGATCGCAACAGCGGCCGCCACGGCCTCCTTCGTCCTTGCGTTCATGGACAAGCAGACCGCCAGCGATGTGACAATCGCAATTTTCACGGCCTGCGTCACCTATCTCGTGAGCTATGCAGCCGCATCGGCCACGGAGAAAGTCAGCAGAAACCGGCACGGGCTGGACGCCGACGGAAACCCGCGGCCAGCCGCCGGAGAGTACGAAAACACACAAACACAACCAGAAAATGAGGAGGCAAAAGGATGAACATGATCGACATCACACCCATCATCAACGCGGCCATTATGCTGATCGCTGCCGCGGTCAGCGTGTTCCTGATCCCGTGGATCAAGAGCAAAACCACCGACGCACAGCGCAAGGAGCTGGTCGAGTGGGTCAAGATCGGCGTCGCTGCCGCTGAGCAGCTCTACAAAGGGCAGGGCCGTGGCGACGAGAAAAAGCAGTATGTCCTCGACTTCCTGAAGCAAAAAGGCTTCTCGGTCGACGAGGAAAGCGTCAACGCGGCCATCGAGGCCGCTGTGAGCCAGCTCAACGGCGGCGCGCTGCCCATCTAATAACGCACAAGGGGCGGGTCAATACGGCCCGCCCTATCTTTGCAAAGGAGGAAACACCATGAAAAGCAACGACTTCGACGACATCAACCTGAAGCCGGGCGAGGAGCTCGGCGAGGAAGCCCGCGGCGAGTTCGCAAACGGAAAGGGGGACGACGGCCATGAGTAACAGCCCGCTTGTCAGCTACACCAAGCTCAGCCCAAACCACTCGGGCAAGCGCACCAAGAAGATCGACACCATCACGATCCACTGCATGGCCGGCAACCTGTCCGTCGAGACCTGCGGCAACCTGTTCGCGTCCACCTCCCGGCAGGCGTCCAGCAACTACGGCGTCGGCACAGATGGGCGCGTCGCCCTCTATGTGGACGAGGCAAACCGCTCGTGGTGCACCTCGTCCGGCGCCAACGACCAGAGGGCCGTCACCATTGAGGTCGCCAACAACGGAGGCGCCCCGGACTGGCCTGTCTCTGCCAAGGCATACGCCGCGCTGCTGGATCTCGTGACCGACATCTGCAAGCGCAACGGGATCAAGCGGCTGGTCTGGTCTACCAGTAAGACTGACCGCGTCAACCACCTGAACGGCTGCAACATGACCGTGCACCGCGACTACGCTGCGAAAGCCTGCCCGGGCGACTACCTCTACAAGCGCCACAGAGAGATCGCCGCAGAGGTAAACCGCAGGCTCGGAAGCCCCGCAGGCGAAACCGGGGGCGGCCAGAAGCCTGACGCCGGCGCTGCCGATCTGAAGGTCGGCGACGAGGTGGAGTTCACCGGCACGAAGCACTACACAGGATCCGCGGCCACAGCAGCCAAGACCTGCAAACCCGGCAAGGCGAAGGTCACGGCCGTCGCCCCCGGGAAGGCTCACCCCTACCACCTGAAGGCAACCGCCGGCAGCAGCTCCACCGTTTACGGATGGGTCGACGCCGCCGACATCAAAGCGGGCGGGAAAGCTACCGCCTACCGTGTCCGCGTCACGACGGACGAGCTGAACATCCGCAAAGGGCCGGGCACAAACTACGGCACCAACGGCTCCATCAAGGACAAAGGGATCTACACCATCACCGCGGAGGCCGAAGGGCCCGGCGCCTCGAAATGGGGCAAGCTGAAAAGCGGCGCCGGCTGGATCTCTCTGGACTACACCGCGAAGGTCTAAAACTACATAGACGCAGAAAACCCGCCCGGGAGATCCCGGGCGGGCTTTTTTGCGTTCAGATGGCTCCCTGCTGCTTCAAAAAATCGGCCGTCGCCTTGTAAATCTTCGTGCCCCTGTTCGGGCTGCGTAAATCGTCCACATCTCTGCCGTCCAGTGACTTCACCAGCGACGGATCCGCAGCGATGGCCTCGCCGCACCGTCTCAGTGCGCCATACACCGGCAGCCGGCGCGGATCGCTGAAGGCGCCGCCATTTTCCTGAAGAAAAACGGCATAGGCATACAGTACGCCGCGATCTGCCCCGTGCATCTGCTGGAACAGATACCCGAAGAAAGCATCACGGCCAACAAAGCGCGAAAACTTGACGCCGCAGTCGTGCGCCCACCTCGAGAGACCCGGATCCGGCGCAGCTTCGTCGCCGTCCGTGATCCTGCTGATGATGGCACTGACATCCTCCTTGCACGCTCCGGCCGGCAGCATCGCCTCCAGCTCCAGCGCATAGTCGACCTGCCGATCTGACGGCTCGGCAGACGGCTCGACAGAAACCTCGAGCGGATCAGAGAGCCCGTCGGCAATAGCCGCAGCTCTGGCAGCGGCCTCGTCCTGCACCTCGTACCGCTTCGTGTTCTTCCTGCCCGTGCTGGCGTTCGTGCCTGACACGCGGAAACGGCCGTAATTTACAAAGCCGCCGGACGGGCTGACATACCCGCTGACATCGGCCATCGGAAGCTCGCCGGGCGTGCGCTGCTTTACCTCCTCCTCGACCTGTCTGGCCTCAATTTTCACAGAGACAGCAGGAGCCTCCGGCTTTTTCTTCAAAAAATCAAACAACCCCATCGTGTTCCTCCTTTTGGCATTATTGCATTTTTTAGCGTTTAGACATCTTTGGGATAATATTAGCACGGAAATCGTGATACCGTCAATATAGCATAGTCATCTTTGGCATAAAATACAGAAAAGGAGGGGCGCATCCAATGAAAATATACAAGCCTTCCGGCCGCTGCAACGCATCCGGCGAACAGGTGCGCTCCTGCCGTGAGGCGGCCGGCCTATCACAGGAACAGCTCGCGGCAAAGCTCCAGCTCGCAGGGCTCAACCTCGGACAGAAAGCCATCAGCAGGATCGAGACCGGCGAGCGCATCGTCGCAGACTTTGAGCTCGAATATCTGGCCGACGCTCTCGGCGTGACAATCTACCATCTACTCGGAAAAGAATGAAGCAGCGCGGCGTTTTGCCGTGCTGCTTTTTCTGTTATGCGACTATATTGCAATTTTCGCACTTGACATTATAGAGCAAATGCTCTATAATAGGAGCAAGAAAAGGAGGGCTGCGCTATGGACAACAAGACCCAAAACCTGCAACGACTTCGGAAAGAGGCCGGTCTGTCTCAATCTCAGCTCGCAAAGCTGGCGGGGCTCAATGTCCAAGTGCTCCAGCAATACGAGCGAGGAGCTCGAGATCTCAACGGGGCCAAGCTGCCAACACTCCTCAAGATCTGCAACACGCTGGAGTGCAGGCTGGGCGACATCCTGACAGACGGGGAGACCCTCAAGCTCCTGAAAGAATACGACAGACAGTAAAACCCGAAAGGGGCGGCCGATGGGCCGCCCCTTTTTTGCATATAGGAGGAGAAAATCATGGGAGAACATTTTAGCCACCTGACAGAAACGAAACGGATCCAGCTCGACGCCTTCCTGCGGGCCGGCATGAAGCCGGTCGACATCGCCAAGGAGCTCGGCGTACACTATACCACAATTTACCGCGAAATGAAGCGGAGCACATACGAGCACACAAACAGCGACCTCACGACCGAGATCCGATACAATCCAGACGGGGCCCAGCGGCTCTACGAGGAGCACCTCAGAGCGAAAGGGCCAGACCTGAAGCTCGGCAACGACTACGAGCTGGCAGACTACCTGATCGGGAAGATCCGCGACGAAAAGTACAGCCCGGAGGCAGCCATCGGCGAGGCCGTGGTGGCCGGGTGGCCCTTCGCCGTCAAAATCTGCGCCGGCACGGTTTACAACTACATCCGAAAGGAGATCTTCGGCGACGACCTGACGACCGAGATGCTGCCACAGGGCGGCAAGCGCAAACCGGCAAGAAAGCCAGAAACGGTCATCAGCCGAGCCCCTGCCGGCAAGAGCATCGAGCAACGGCCGAAGGAAGTGGCCGAGCGCACCACCTTCGGGCACTGGGAGATGGACTCGGTCGAAAGCTGCGAGGGCGTAAAAAACACCCTCCTCGTACTGACCGAGCGCCTCACACGGAAAGAGATCATTGTGCCGCTCAAGGATAAGACCAGCGCCAGCGTCGTGCGGGCCCTGAACGGCATCGAGCGAAAGATCGGCGCACTCTTTCCTCAGATCTTCGTGACCATCACCTGCGACAACGGCACCGAGTTCTCGGACGCTGCCGGGATTGAACGAAAACGCCGAGGGAAAGGAAAGCGCACGCAGGTCTACTACTGCCACCCGTACACGCCAAGCGAGCGAGGCAGCAACGAAAACCAAAACGGATTGATCCGGCGACACATCCCGAAAGGCACCGACCTCAGCAAGGTGCCGCCCCGAGAAGTCAAGCGCGTCGAGACATGGCTGAACAACTACCCGCGAAAAATGTTCGGTTTTCTGTGCTCCGAGCACCTATTCCGGGAACAAGTGGCGGCCCTCCTGATGGTCTAAAAATATTTTTTAGACTTTTTTAGCATTTAGTCTTGACAAAAGCGGGGGCTCTTCTCTCGCAGTTAACCTCTGAGCAGTATATGCCTTTCGATCGCTTTTGCCAGCCCGTCCCGGTCATGGGCGGCGGTACTGTATTTCGCGGCGGCCAGGGCTTCCGGGGAGGCGTCTTCCACCGCCACGGAACAGCCGGCGGCTTTCAGCATGGTCACATCGTTGCCGTTGTCCCCGATGGTCAGGATCTCTTCCCGGGAAACGCCCAGCTGAGCCGCCAGGGCCAGCACCGCCGCGCCCTTGTGGGCGTTTTCCGCGTTTACCTCTATGTTATCGGGGATCGAGGAGGTCAGCCGCAGGCCGCCCAGGCCCTCCAGCCGCTCCCACAGCTCCTCCCGCAGGCCGCCCTTCAAATAGGGAAGGTTTATTTTTTCCGGACACAGCCCGGTTTCCTTCAACATTTCCCTGAAATTATCTGTAAAGGAGTATCCCTTGCCATTCACAAAGTGCCATTTGGATTCCGGCAGTCCAAAATGTGTTCTCATCATCTCCGGATAGCCTGTTTTTGTGATGGCGCCGCCGTTTCGGTAGTATTCGATAAAAATATCGTACTCCTCCAAAATTTCCTGAACCTGACGGGCCTTTTCGTTGGGGATCAGGCTTTCATGCACCGCCCGATCCTCCAAAAGGTCGTAAACCGCCGCGCCGTTGGAGGTAATAGCGTACCGCACCCCGGGCAGGGCCGTGATCTCCTCCGGCAGAAAACTTTTCATGCGCCCGGTAGCCGGAACCAGAATAACACCCTCCTCCTCCGCCGCCAGCAGCGCTTTCCTGTTGCCCGGAGAAAGATATTTGTGCTCTGTAATGGTGGTGCCGTCCAAATCAAAGGCCAAAAGCTTTATCATATGATCTCTTCTCTCTTTCTTAGAACTTGTACCGATAGGATACACGTGCAGATTTTTGAACGGACTTTACCGGGGAACAAAACGCAGTTCCCGATAAAATCTGCCGGAAAGCTGTACATTTTATTCCATTGGTACAAGTTCTAACTTTTTCGCAGTCAGTATAACACAAGTTTCCCTTTGAGAAAAGAGCAAAAAGCAGCCCTGCTTCCCGCAGGGGGAGCAGGGCTTTGCCCGAATCGTCTGCTTATTCAGGCTGGAAGGTACAGCATTCGGTACCGCCCTTGGAGCACACGTCCCCGCAGCAGCAGCCCACACAAACGCATTCCGCTTCGCACTTACAATTTTTGTTGTAGGCGCAGTGCTCGGCGCTGCAATCGATGGAGCTGTCCACACTGGGAACATGGTCGGTGGAGTTCTGACCGGAGCCCTGTCTGCGCTCCTCATAGGAATCGCAGCAGGTCTGGCTGCTTTCCCGAGCGGCGGGGCCGTCCACCTGAATGCCGGGGAGGCAGCAAAGGTTATCGCAGTAGTGCTGGCAGGACGTGACCTGACATTCCAATCTGTTCATACTAAGGCACCTCGTTTGATGAGATTTGTAAAACCATGTTTTACAGCCTTAGTTTTCCCGAAACCCGCCGCCTTATTCTGAGCGCTTCTCCCAACAGAATAAGGCGTACAAGCTTTGAAGGCTATGCTTGCGCCGTGTCTCCCGCCAGCTTTTTCAGCTGCGGGCCTGCGGTCTGCATAATAACGAATGCGACAATGCAGGTGATGACAATTTCGGGCAGCATATAGCTGCCGTTATAAACGAGAGAATAGAAACAGGCCAGGGTGTTGCCGCTCATGCCTGCCAGCATGGGAGAAAAATTCGCGTCGGCGAATTCACCCCACAGGATCCAACCAGACAGGAAGGAGCATAAATACCGAAGCAGCCCGGCGATCAGGCAGCCCAACGTAAACGAAAGGCCATCGTGCTTTATTTTGTTTCTCAAAACACCGGCAAGCCCCAGTACGGTAAAGGCCAAGATATAATCCAACAGAATGGAGCCCACCACCGCTCCGGCTGTAATACCCTTTAAGGCGTTCAGCCCAAATAAAATCTGCAAAACGCTGTGGGTAAGCCCTGCCGCCAAGCCCCATTTTGTGCCGCACAGATAAGCAAACAGCATCACCGGCAGCATGGAACAAAGGGTAATGGATCCGCCCTGGGGCAGCTCGAACACCTTGATAAAGGAAAACACCGTTCCCAGAGCAACCAAAACGCCGCCCAACACCAGATTTTTCGTTTTTTGCTTCATTTTCATTTTTCCTTTCTTCGGACAAAGTATGTTGAAAAATGAAAAAATGCCACTTGAGAATTTCTCCCAAATGACATAGAACGCATTCACAAGCCGCTTTGCGGCAGACACGCAAAACCCAGTTCGGGCTTCTCGCCCGGCCTATCATGAAATGCTCCCTACGTCGGTATTATCCGCATCAGGTTCCTGCCCTGTCGGGCAAAGGGTTTAAGCTCGAAGCTCCTCTCAGCACCCGGAAAGGAAATAAATCAACTTTCCGGGAAGATCGTCCACACATTGCAAAGACAAAACCATTCTCCTTTGAGGAGTTTGCTTCGCAAACTCCAGGAAGATCGGCTTTGCTCCGCAAAGACAAAACCATTCTCCTTTGAGGAGTTTGCTTCGCAAACTCCAAGAAGATTGGCTTTGCTCCGCAAAGACAA